>Ga0183100_1000254_pt1 | contig 56680 bp, 51 predicted proteins | sample Biomet2_FD_127789 | JGI IMG/M metagenome (GOLD analysis project Ga0183100, IMG submission 127789) | Microbial communities from bioreactor (seeded with anoxic lake sediment) at LBNL, California, USA - Biofuel metagenome 2 | ecosystem: Engineered > Bioreactor > Anaerobic > Unclassified ...
GGGGAGCCCATCGGAAAAAGATAAATTAACATGATAACCAAGCCCCGAAGGGGCGTAATATAAAAGCGATGGGTGGAGCCCATCGGTAAAAGATAAATTAACATGATAACCAAGCCCCGAAGGGGCGTAATACAAAATACACCATGGGACAATCACTCGTAAAAAACTACATCCATATCGTGTTTAGCACCAAAAACCACATTCCCCTTATCGTTCCACCCTTCGAACAGGAGCTTCACGCTTACCTGGCAGGGATATGTAAAAACATGGAGTGCCAACCAATTAAAATTGGCGGGTTTACAGATCATGTTCATATCCTTTGTATGCTCTCCAAAAAAATAGCATTAGTAAAACTTCTGGAAGAGATAAAATCACATTCATCAAAATGGATGAAGACCAAAGATGAATCACTAAAGAACTTTTATTGGCAAGATGGCTATGGAACTTTTTCTGTTAACCCATCAGAAACGGATATTGTAATTCAATACATCGAAAATCAACATGAACATCATAAAAAGAAGACTTTTCAGGAGGAATACAGAGCATTTCTGAAAAAATATAATGTTGAATATAACGAAAGATATGTATGGGATTAATTATTTTCCCCTGGCTAAGCGATCCTAATAAAAAATATCGGTATTCCTATTGCTAAAATGAATCCCTATAGCAAAACGGCATAGTTCAATGCATTTTTCCCTTACCTTTGTTTTGTTTTAAACAAACTGCATTATGGAATCGATGCCCAGAATAAACAAAGTAACAGTCAGGTCCTTACAAATTGAGGACTATTCCCTGCTTTCACAATCGTTTAGAAGAACATACACCAACGGGAGCGACGAGTTCTGGTCGCATGAGCAGATTGAAAAGCTGATCAAAATATTTCCAGAAGGCCAGATTGTTACGGTAGCAGATAAAAAAATAGTGGGATGCGCTCTTTCCATCATTGTGGATTACGACAAGGTGAAGAACGACCACACCTATGACTCCGTTACCGGACACGAAACGTTTAACACACACAATCCCAATGGAAATATCCTCTATGGTATCGAGGTCTTTATCCATCCCGATTACCGTGGACTTCGCCTGGCACGGAGAATGTATGAATACCGGAAAGAGCTCTGTGAAAAGCTGAATCTGAAGGCGATCATGTTTGGCGGAAGAATTCCCAATTATCACAATTATTCCGACGAGCTACGCCCCAAAGAGTATATCCAAAAGGTGCGTAAAAAAGAAATCTTCGATTCCGTACTTACCTTCCAGCTTTCCAACGATTTCCATGTACGCAAGGTGATGACCAACTACTTGCCTAACGATGAGGAATCGAAACATTTCGCCTGCCTTTTGCAATGGGATAACATTTATTATCAGCCACCCACACAGGATTTTGTTCCTCAAAAAACGGCCATCCGGCTTGGACTGGTACAATGGCAGATGCGCAGTTACAAAACCCTTGACGATGTCTTTGAACAGGTGGAGTTTTTTGTGGACGCGGTATCTGACTACAAAAGCGATTTTATATTATTTCCCGAATATTTTAATGCTCCGCTGATGGCAAAATTTAACCATCTGGGCGAGTCGCAGGCCATTCGACAGTTGGCTCAGTACACCAATGAGATGCGAAAACGTTTTATCAGCCTTGCCATCAGCTATAATATCAATATCATCACCGGCAGCATGCCACAGCTTCGTGGCGACGACCTGTACAATGTAGGCTTTCTTTGCCGCCGCGACGGCACCTTCGACACTTACGAAAAAATACATATCACTCCGGATGAGACCAGAAGCTGGGGACTTTCCGGAGGAAAAATCATTAAAACCTTTGACACGGACTGTGCAAAAGTGGGGGTACTTATCTGCTATGATGTGGAATATCCGGAACTTTCCCGTATCATGGCCGATCAGGGGATGCAGATACTTTTTGTACCGTTTCTCACCGATACGCAGAACGGATATTCCCGTGTACGAATCTGCGCTCAGGCACGTGCCATTGAAAATGAATGTTATGTGGTAATTGCCGGAAGTGTGGGAAATCTTCCGCGGGTGCACAATATGGATGTTCAGTACGCCCAGTCGGGGGTTTTCACGCCTTGCGATTTTGCTTTTCCAACCGACGGAAAATGTGCGGAAGCAACGCCAAACACCGAAATGATTCTGGTGTCGGATGTGGACCTGGATCTGCTAAATGAATTGCACACCTATGGCTGTGTACGAAATCTGAAAGACCGGAGAAACGATCTTTACGAGTTACGATTAAAGAAATAGTTAAGTCTATCTTTGGCCTTATTATACACAATAGTAAACGCTTATAAAAGTAATGATCCCAAAAAAAGATTTTAATATTGGAGTAATATTAGATATGGATGGCGTTATAATCGATAGCAATCCATATCATAAAATAGCATGGACAAATTTTCTAAACAGAAAAAATATAGTAGTTAATGATTCTATTTTCAAGGAATTGATTTTTGGTACAACGAGCGATGAAGCGATAACCAAATTATTGAATTGCGAACTTTCGAAAAGAGAATTGGAGATTTTTAGCAATGAAATAGATTCAGCGTACCGCGCTATTATACGCAAATCAAAAAATATTGAACCTTTAAATGGATTATTACCATTCCTGAAATCTATTTCAGATGGACGTTGTAAAATAGCTCTTGCAACATCTGCTCCTCCCGAAAATGTGGATTTAATTCTGAACAGGTTCCAGATATTGAATTATTTCGATTTAATTATTGATAAGACTCAGGTGTTTAAAAGTAAACCCAATCCTGAAATTTATTTAAAAGCGGTTCAGGGACTCGGTCTGTCTAATGATAATTGCGTTGTGTTTGAAGATTCAATTTCGGGTATTATTTCTGCTAAAGATGCTGGTTTAATAGTAATTGGTGTAACAACAAGCCATAAAAATAATGAATTAATTGATGCTGGTGCCACTATATGTGTGAAGGACTTTTTTGAAATATCATTAGAAAATATACATCAACTTATCGAAAATACCTTAAGAGACAGACATTCCTAAAGAATTATGAAACAATAACAAATAATCTATACCGGATTTGAATTGATATGCTTGATTTTTGTACCACATACCAAGATTTATGATTTGAAACAGCTTATGGATAAGTTTAGTAAAATAAAAAACAGCCTGGCACAAATTATATCCTTTTCGGAGGAGGAATTACTGTTTTTTTGTAATGTTCTTGAAGTCAGAAAGCTTAAAAAGAATGAATTTTTTCTGGAAGAAGGCAAGGTGTGCGATTATATAGGTTTTATCAACAATGGCGTAGTTGTTTACTTTAAAACCACGGAAAGTGGTTCCGAAGTAACCACCGATTTTGCATTCGATGGAGATTGGATAACCAATAACCAAAGCCGTTTAAATAATTCGCCCTCGCTGATAAATATTAAGGCTATTGAAAAGACCGAATTGCTGGTTATTAAGCAACAAACCTTATCGGATTTATATATCAATATTCCTAAAACTGAACGATTAGGAAGAATATTAATAGAACAGGCATTTTTAAGAATTGTCCAGCAAAGTATCGAACTACAGGTGTTTTCGGCAAAAGAACGATATGAAAACTTACTGAAGAAATTTCCCGAAGCATTTCACCGGATTCCACTTTATCATTTAGCCAATTATTTGGGCATTGCTCCCAAGTCATTAAGCCGGATTCGCAAAGAATTATTTTATTAATGTAATTTGGTAACAAATGTGGTGCAATTCAGCATTGCCTGCTACCGATCTTTGTATCCTAAATTTGAAATTTACGATATGAAAAGACAGACATTCTTATTAATTGTTTTTCTTGCTTTTACAATTACAACAAAAGCACAAACCGATACCGTTAACGGCACATTCTGGAAACCGATACCTGAAAACTATAAGGTAAAACAGGCTTTTGAAATTGAAAGTCTCTTCCCGATGTTTATGACCGGGGGATATCATTTTGCCGTATGTTACAGATACGAGAGATTCCGGTTCCGGGCAAGTGTGATTAATGGCGGAAATTATGATGCCGAACCTGCCGGAGTAAAAAATTCATCAGATGATTTTAAACGATACTACAAAACTTCGCCAGGATTCTTCTTTGGATACAATATTTGGAAAAACCTTGAAATTTACACCTACCTCGAACTTCATACTTTCGAAATTGAACAAAAAAGTTCAGGTTTAAAGAAAGACATCCACAGTACCGACTTTGGAGGAGGAATTAGTTATCAATTTTTTATTGGCCGTCATTTCTATATTCAGCCAGGTTACCATATATATTTACGAAAGGATAATAGTGCCGATTTTAATGGAGCTAAATATAACATCCCCAATACCGACCTTGCCCCGGTTATCAGATTAGGTTACAGATTGTGGAGTAAATAATTAAGTTATGAAAGCAAAATTGATAATTTATCTGATAGTACTTGGAATGTTCAGCTCATGCAATACATATTACCGGAAAAATGCCGCTTTTATTAACGGCAAAAGCGATATCTATCAAATATTATATTACGCTTCTCTTGCCGGGAGTTCACATAACTCCCAGCCCTGGAAGGTGGAAACTTTAGACAATGACACGATTAAAATTTATGCCGACACGTTCCGGAAATTGCAGGCTGTAGATCCTACCGGCAGGGAATTGTATATTTCTTTGGGCGCATTTATCGAAAATCTGGATATAGCTGCAAAATCATTAGGGTATAAAACCGTCATCAGCATTAATGACCAGGATATGAATGGAATATTGCCTGTTGCAACAGTTTGTTTATTAAAAAACCATTTCCCAAAAAACAAAAGCGATTTGAAAGAACTGGAATTGCGAAATACGATAAGAATTCCCTTTGATACCTGTCCGATAAAACAAAATGATTGGAGAAATCTGGTTGCCACAGACAGTTCCGCCATACATTTTATACCGGCAAAATCTGATCACGGGGGTTTTATAGCAAAAAAAGAACTGGAAGCCTATACGATACAATCCTATCAAAAATCAGCACAAGATGAACTTGCCAGTTGGATCCGGTTCTCGGATAAGAACATTAAAGAAAAGCAGGACGGATTAACTCCTGCAGGAATGGGCATTAAAGGAGTTGGTGGTTTTATTGTAAGAAATTTTTATTCCCCGGAAGATTCAAAAAAGGAATCTTTTATTGAAGCGGGTATCAAAAAGACTAAGAACCAGGTTGAAAATTGCGGCGGCTGGATACTGATAACCCAGAAGGCAAATAGCATCAAAGAATGGATAAATGCCGGCAGATTATATGAACGTTTGAACCTGAAATGCCGGAAAATGGAGCTGGGATTTCATCCGATGAACCAGATTATTGAAATTACTGCTATCAAAAAAGAAACCAGTACGCTTCTCAGGTTTTCTGGAGAAATAACGTTTATCGTCCGGATAGGGTATGTGAATGATTACCCCGCGCCTGTAAGTCCACGAAGATCTGTTGAAAATTTTACTGTTTTTAAATAGATGATAATTATTAGGAAAGCCTTTTTTTGAATAAACTTCACACGAACTTTCTGCTTCGATTCGGGATGATAAAATGAAAAGGTTAATCCACCATGATTTCGTCGGCAAATATCCAGCAGGTATCCCCTGCCCCTTTGTGCCACGAAGGACAGGTTTTAATGCTCACAGCTTTCACTTTAACATACCTGGCTTTGACAGAGTTTAACGTTTGGGTAAAATCTCTGATTAAGATATCATCCTGCTTTGCCGAAGTATCGTTGGTTATTTTGGCGACTTCGGTAAAATTTACTCCATCGCTGGAAACCTGAAAAATGATTTCCGAAGGCATAAAAATCCAGGCGTTCTGATTTTGCAAAAAGCCGATACTTACCTTATTCACCGGCATTACTTTGCCAAGATCAACCATTGCATCAAGATCGGTAGCAAGATAACCCTGCCAGTTACCATCGCGGTGATTGATTGATCCTCGTAACCCATCCACCAGTGCATTATTGCCCTGGGCAGGATAACGATTGCTGTAGGCTGTAGCTAATTTCAGTTTCTTACCCGTGGCTTTACTAAAAACGAGGCTCAGCACGGATGGTTTTTCCATTAATTTTCCATCTTCAAAGATGGCTGTTTTCAGCGTGGTGCTTTGCGATAATTTCAATGGTCTGTGATATATTTTTGATGCCATTCCGGGAACAGAACCATCCAGGGTATACCGGATTTCCGGATTTAGCCTTTCGGTTGATAACGAAACTTTCATTTTATGCCGACCAATGGCTGTCGAAAGGAAATCTATTTTATAGGATCCTTTGGAAAAGTTAACGCCCATGATCTGAAGCCGGGTAAAAATATTTGCATTTAACCGGGAATTAAAATCATTCCAGTTCCGTAATTCTTTGGGTGACCAGTCTACTTCCGAAAGGGCTATCATCCGTGGAATAGCCATATATTCAGCATGCCAGGGAGTTGGAATATATTCTGCCCACAAATTTCCCTGAGCGCCCAGGATATATTTTTGCTGCTCGGGAGAAAGTTCTTCGGGCGTAGGTTCTAAGGAATAAACTTTGGCAAGAGTGGTAAAACCACCGATAGCCTTGGGTTCAAAATCGGGATCAGCCTGATAGTGGTCAAAATAACAGTGGGAACCAGGAGTCATAATGACGTTGTGCCCCATTTTAGCAGCCTGTATTCCACCTTCGACGCCACGCCACGACATAACGGTAGCTTCCGGAGCCAGCCCACCTTCCAGTATCTCATCCCAACCAATAAGCTTACGGTTCTTTGAAATAAGATATTTTTCTATCCTTCTGATAAAATAACTCTGAAGTTCGCTTTCATCTTTCAGATTTTCATCTTTAATCCGCTTTTGACATTTAGGGCATATTTTCCAGTTTGTTTTATCTGCTTCATCGCCACCAATATGTATATATTTGGAAGGAAAAAGGCCGATCACTTCATCGAGGACATCCTGCAGAAAGATAAAAGTGCTGTCGTTGCCGGCACAGAAGATGTCGATATTGGGCCAATACGAACCTGTTGGGACGGTAAAAGGTCCGCCGGTGCATGATAGTTGCGGATAAGCAGTTAACACCGCCAGACAATGCGCAGGCATTTCTATTTCGGGTATGATGGTAACAAAACGATCGGAAGCATATTTTACAACTTCACGTATATCGTCCTGAGTATAATAGCCTCCGTAAGTGGCTCTTTCACCGGGTTTCTGAGGTTCTCTTTCCATCCATGGCAAATTTTCTCTGTCTACATGCCAGGCGCCAATTTCTGTTAGCTTCGGATATTTCTTTATTTCTATTCTCCAGCCCTGATCGTCGGTAAGATGCCAGTGGAAGGTATTCATCCGGAACATTGCCAGGAGATCAATATAACGTTTTATAAAATCTTTGGGAAAGAAATGGCGTGAAACATCCAAATGCATTCCCCGGTAAGAATATCGGGGAACATCCTTAATTTCGGCACAGGGAGCAACCCATTTTACTCCGGTTACCACTTTTGATGACATTATTTCCGGAGGAAACATCTGCAAAAGCGATTGAATACCATAAAATAAGCCCTGTGGTTTGTATGCTGAAACCGAAATATTCTTCCGTTTTACCGTTAAACGATAACCTTCATCGCCAAGTTCTTTTTCACCATCAAGTTTTAATGTGATAACATTCTGCGAAGCAGTACCACCAGTAAGTAATGAAATGCCTGTGGATTGCCTGACCTGACTTTGAAAAAAGTCAGCCACTTTAGCTGCCATGCTATCGGCAGGTATAACGATGGCTGTACGACTGTTGAGTACAAATTTTCCACATTTTTCTTTTACATGAGCCGGAATAGGAACAATAGAAATCTTTCTTTTGGAGGGAGAGGCCTGAACTAAACTTCCGGAAAGAATAAATAAAATGGCAATGACAACGAGGGTGTAGATTTTTTTCATGTTTTAGATTTTAATGGACTCATGAATGCCGGTAATAATTTCCTGCATCTTACCATATTGTTCTTCCATTGTTTGCAAAAGCCGGAATTGTGCTTTGGTACGCCGGAGATTATGATCGGGAGAACTGGTTTTAAAATAATGATCCCCGTCAAGATAATCGGTAAGAAAACGCAGACCAATAATAAAAGTCATAAAGCGGGCAGAAAGCGCTAAATTTTCAATTTCTATGGGAAGTAAAAAAGTGTAAGTTTCGCTAAGATACCCTTGGGCATATGCTTTAAACAAATTGATGTCCAAGCTCATTTTACGTAAATCGGCTTCATCTTCATCGGCAGTGCTTGCACCCGTACGTATAGCATCACCAAAATCATGCAATACTGAACCGGGCATTACCGTATCAAGATCGGTTACACATAACGCTTTTCCATCGTTATCAAAAAGAATATTATTAAATTTGGTATCGTTGTGAGTGATGCGTAAAGGTATCAATCCATTAATTATATTATCATTAAGCAATAATAATTCTGTGGCACGCTCCTCCGCAAAGCAGATTTGAGCAAAAGCTTCCTCTACCCTTCCGGCAGGATTTTTTTCGACCGTTTCCCGGAAAGTTTGCAACCTACGTTCAAGATTGTGAAATTGAGGAATAGTTTCTGTAAGCTGATGCGCATCCATATCCGACAGCAGTGCCTGAAAACGTCCGAAAATTTTTCCACCTTCGTGCGCTTTGGCTATACTGTCAACATTATCATAACTTTGAGTATCTTTTATATAATAATAACAACGCCAGTAATTTCCGTCATCATCCTTCATAAAACTTTTGCCATTAGGACAATACACAAGTTGCATCACTTCTCTTGAAACATCGCAGCCTGGTATACATTCTAATTTTTTATGAATAAAGACTGTAGCCAATTCAATATTGCGCATCAGTCTGGGAACATCTTTAAAAATATGATGATTTATTCTTTGGAGAACATAATCCGGACCATCGGCAGGCAGCGTTTTAACCAACAGTGTATCGTTGATGTGTCCTGAACCAAGGCAATTAACAGATTCTATTGTAGCATTTTCGACAAAGCTTCCAAAAATCTGCTGAACAGGAAAATCTATCATGATGATTACTTTGTCCGGATTTTATGACCGGAAATTGCGTAATAAAATATCTCGATATAACACGGAACCAATATCCAGTATGCCATTTGCGGATCAAACATATCGGCTAATTTTCCGAAAAGAAGAGGAAGTAGCGCCCCTCCTGCAATTCCCATAATAAGCAAAGAAGAACCTATTTTGGTGAACCTTCCTAATCCATCAATGGCTAAGGGCCAGATGGCTGGCCACATGATAGCATTGGCCAATCCTAACATGGCAATAAAATAAACAGAAGTATATCCTTTGGTAAACAAAGCAAATAAACTAAGGATGAAGCCAAGAAAAGCAGAAAAAGCGAGCGCTTTATCCTGAGTAATATAACGCGGTATACTAATGATGCCTATAATGTAACCGACAACCATTGTAATTAAGGTGTAGGATGTAAATACTTTTGCCTCGGAAAGAGGTATGCCAATAAGTTTACCATAATTAATAATGGTATCGCCGGCCAATACTTCCACTCCTACATAAAGGAAAAGAGTGATGACGCCTAACACCAGATGCGGAAACTGAAATACATTTTTCTTGGAATGGTTAGCAGTTGCTACGATTTCGTCTTCCTCTTCGGTATCAATATCGGGCAAAGGCGAATATTTTACCAACGCCGCTAAAGCAACTAAAACTATTGCCATAACTAAATAAGGAATAATAACTCTCTCGGACAGTCCGTCGAGTGCCGCAGCTTTTTGAAGCAAATCCATGCTTTTAATGGAGTTCACCAAAGCATCGGTATCTTTAAGAATAATAGCACCCAAAATGAGGGGGCTTATGACTCCTGCCACTTTGTTGCAGATTCCCATAATACTTATTCGCTTGGCAGCGCTATTGCGAGGACCTAAAATAGTAATATACGGATTAGAAGCTGTTTGTAGTATGGCAAGGCCAGTGCCCATGACAAATAAACCGGTAAGAAACAAGCCATAAGTACGTGTCAAAGCAGCCGGAATAAATGTCAATGCTCCCAAAGCCATCACCAGTAAGCCAACTGACATTCCTCTTTTAAAACCGGTTTTCTTCAAAACCCACGATGATGGTATGGCCATCACAAAATAAGAAATATAAAAAGCAAATGTTACAAAATAGGCTTCAAAATTAGTAAGTTCACAGGCTATTTTAAGATAAGGTATTAATACACCGTTAAGCCAGGTAACAAAACCGAAAATGAAAAAAAATATTCCAATGATGGTCATGGATAAAACTAAGCCTTTACCGCTAATTTTGGGGTTACTGTCGATAGATGGAGACATTATTACTATTTTAATTTAAAATTTTGCCAAAAATAGGGAAAAATTATTATCCCAATAGCCAGATTCTTATTTTATAAGACCAAACTTATTGGGATAGGGTATCAATGCTGTTAAAACATTGCTGATTTTATCCACTACTTTACACTCTCATTCAACAATTCAGGTCAAATTTATCTGATTATTGTTGGAATGGAAAATTATTGTCTGCTTTCTAAAAAATCATTGATTTGGCAATCTGCATCCGTTGAGGATCGGTAATTTCCAATTCATATTCAGGATTTCCCGGATCGCCCATGAATACCCCGCTGTTGCGATAAATCATTTTGCTATTGATTTTATGCGGAAGATATACATGAAAATCGGTTGCGCCAGTGGTTTTTATCACCTGACGTAGATTTTCTTCATTAAGTCCTCCGCCAGGCATAATACAAATACGGCCATCGGCATACCTGATTAAATCAGCAATAAGCTTTGCTCCCTCATGAGCATTTTCTTTTTGCCCGGAAGTTAACACCCGGTCGACTTTTAGCATTATTAAATCATCCAGAGCTTTAAACGGATCACTGGTCATGTCGAATGCCCGGTGAAAGGTAACCTGCATAGGATGCGCCAATTTAATAAGTTCGCGGCAACGATTTACATCCACCGTAGCGTCAGGATTTAAAATACCAAGCACCACGCCATCAGCTCCCAATTCTTTTGCCATCACGATATCTTCTTTCATGATATCGTATTCGGTATCGCTATAAAGAAAATCGCCTCCTCTCGGACGGATCATCACCATGATAGGAATTTTCAAATGTTTACGGGCTATACGAATACTTCCTGCACTTGGAGTAGTACCGCCTTCAAGCAGATTTTCACAAAGTTCTATGCGATCGGCACTCCCTTTTTGAGCTTCAATTGCCGACATGGTCGAATTTACACAAGCTTCTAATATCATAGGTTATTTAAATTTAAAATTTTAATCACAAGTTAGTCGTCGTAAACAACGCTGTCCATTTTTATATCAAATTCGCCGGTAGGCACCTGATCGATCATTTGAAAATCGAAGCAGACTCCCACCTTTTTGGCTTTCACCGTCTTTAGTAATTTATCATAAAAGGCTTTTCCTCTTCCCAGGCGGTTATTTTGTTTATCAAAAGCTACGCCGGGGACTATTATTACATCAATTAATTCGGGAGAAGAATAAAATTCGCCATCGGGTTCCGGGATTCCAAAACTTTCGCCCTTAACCATTTTATTTATACCATTAAATTTCTTTAATACCAATTCATTACCGTTAACTGAAGGAAGAATAATTTCTTTTTTATTGGCCCATTTTTGTACAAAGTCGTGGGTCTGAACTTCATCATTCATTGACCAGTAAAGCATGATGGTTTTGGCATTGATAAACCAGTCGGTTGTTTCTATTTTTTGGAAAATACAATGCGATTTCCGAACCTTTTCTTCATTACTTAACTGATTTTTAAGCTCTTTTATTTTTTTTCTGATAATCTTCTTTTTTTCGTCAACCATAATAAAACCGATCAAATATTTTTTCTTTTCAGCCTACAAATTTAAATCAATAATAAACACCGGCATTGTCTCTTCGAGTAATAAATTAAGGATTTAAATTTTGTTTTTTTAAGTTTACTCTTTGGTTTAAAAAATTTCATATTTTTACAAAAGTTTATTTTGGTATAATTATAAAAACAAAAAATATGAATTTTATAGTATCCAGTTCATTATTATTAAAAAACTTACAGGCTATTGCCGGAGTATTAAATTCGAGTAATACATTGCCGATACTCGATGATTTTTTATTTGACTTAGAAGGTGAAAAACTAACCGTAACTGCTTCCGACCTGGAAACCACCATGTCAGTAACTATAGATTTAACCATGTCCGGTGAAGAAGGAAGTGTAGCCATTCCTGCAAAAATTCTTTTAGAAACGTTAAAAACATTTGCAGAAACGCCCTTGAGCTTTACTATAAACAACGAATCTTTAGGTATAGAAATTTCGGCAGGAGAAGGCAAATATAAACTTACAGGTCATAATAGCGAAGAATTTCCCCGTGTATCAACTATTGAAGCAACTTCTTCAATAACTATTGATTCGAAACTCTTGTCAAACGCCATTTCGAGGACGCTCTTTGCTGCCGGCAACGATGAACTTCGCCCTGTAATGACCGGATTATTCTGTGAATTAACTCCCGACGATATGACATTTGTAGCAACAGATGCTCATAAACTTGTCCGTTATAAACGTACCGATGCGAAATCTGAGTTTTCCACCTCATTTATTCTTCCAAAGAAACCTATGAATCAACTAAAAAGCATTCTTTCGCACGAAGAATGCCCTGTTGCAATTCATTATAATCAAACCAATGCCTCTTTTAGTTTTAATAGCATTAATCTCATTTGCCGTCTTATAGACGGGAAATACCCCAATTATGATGCAGTTATTCCCACAACGAATCCTAACGTTCTGATTATTGAACGTATACCTTTCCTGGCTTCCATACGCCGTGTGGCCATCTTTGCCAATCAGTCCACACACCAGGTAAGATTAAAAATTACTGGACGTGAGTTAATTGTATCTGCCGAAGACATTGACTATTCCAACGAAGCTAAAGAACGCTTAACCTGTACTTATGAAGGTGAAGACATGGAAATTGGATTTAATTCCCGTTTTCTTCAGGAAATGTTGAGCAATCTCGAAACTGATGAGGTCCGACTTGAAATGTCGTTGCCTAACCGGGCAGGAATTTTGGTACCTGTAAACAACGACAATAAAGATGAAGATATTCTTATGCTGGTTATGCCTGTGATGTTGAACCAGTAACACTGTTTTATCGTATTATTTGAAAGCAAGGTCTTATTTTCCTTGCTTTTTTTTATTAAAATAATTTAACAATGGATTTACAACTCAAAGACAAATTTTTAACGTTATGGGATAAGTATTTCGGTATTGCCGAATTACCCATTTCTTTCTTTTTTGGACACAACGATGGCACAGCCACAAAAGTCGTTACAAATAAAAAATGGAGCTGTATCATTTGTGAGTTATCTCAGGTACGCAGAGGACAATCCTTGGCTTTCGACGAGCAAGCCGTTTTATGTGGAGGCGCTAAAAGATTTTTAGGCTATACGGATACGATTCGTCCCGAGTTTGAGTATTTTCTTTCCTGTGGAATCCCCGGCAAATTGGAAGGAGAACGATACATCAGGACTCCGGAAATGGTTTTGGAATTAGTCAAGAAACAGGTAACGCTGCCCAGCAAAGGAAAAGAAATCATTTTTAAACGATGGGATAAATTAAACGCAAATGATAATCCGGAAGTAATCCTCTTTTTTGCCACTCCCGATGTGCTTTCGGGGCTTTTCACCCTCGCTAATTTTGATCAAACGCGCAGCGACAGCACCATCGCTCCTTTTGGTTCAGGATGCGCTACAGCTATACATTACCCTTATCTTGAGAAAGATAAAGAAAATCCAAGCGCGGTTATCGGCATGTTCGATCCTTCGGCTCGTAAATGTGTCCCCGCCGATCAACTCACTTTTGCCGTTCCGTTTAAAAAAATGATAACAATGATTGATTTGATGGAGGAAAGTTTTTTAACAACTCCTACATGGGAAACGGTAAAAAAGCGGATTAACAGAACGACAATTTAATACTTATCGTATCTTCATCACAATCACAGGCAGGACTTTAATTACCTTTCTTAAGCTCTATCAATGTAATTTCGGGTGGCATCCCAACCCTTCCGGGATATGCTATGTTGCCCAATCCACGATTTACATATAAATATTGTTTTTTGTTGCCTGATTCGCCTGAATACAAACCTGCCCAATATTTATACATCCACTGAGCCGGACTCCATTTTATTCCCCAGAATTCAATACCCATTTGCATTCCATGGGTATGTCCCGAAAAGGTGATATCAATATCTTTATATTTAGAGCTAACCTGTTTTTCCCAATGTGTAGGATCGTGCGAGAGCAACAATTTAAAGGGAACATTCTCGGTTCCGGATAAAGCTTTTTCCAAATTTCCACTTTTTTTGAACCGGGTATGTGAACTCCAATTTTCTACACCAATAATAGCTATTGCATCCTTTTTATTCAAAGTATCCTCACCTGGTGGAGAAATAATAAAATTCCGATTATTCAATAGGTTCCAACCAATACGTTTTTGAAAATCAATTAAATTATTAAAATTTTTGGCTTTGGCTTCAGGAGAATTCCATCTGGAATAATCCCCATAATCATGATTTCCTAAAACAGAAAAAACGCCATATTTTGATTTTATTTTCTTTAACTGGTTTTCAAATGGATAGGCTTCGCTGGTTTGAAAACTGACCAAATCTCCCGTAAAAAACACTAAATCGGGATTTAACTCATTTATCATTTTGACAGCTCTTTGCATGGACTTAGTTGAAGTCCAGCTTCCAAGATGCAAGTCCGATATTTGTACTATGCGTAGTCCATCAAAAGCTTCGGGTAAATTTTCGAAATGAATAACTTCTCTTTTTACTTTAAAATTATATGCCCAACTTGTCATTCCGACAAAAAGGCCGACAAACGCAACGCTCCCCAAAAAAATTCCCATGAAAACTAAAAATTTGCTCCTTCCCGTTTTTTCTTTTAATGGTTTTTTAAAAATATGATTAACCGCTTTTTTAATAAAGCATAGAAAATCGGATAATAAAAAGAAAACAAACGGGAATAATTTAGAAATGTAAATAATAATAATGAAACCCAACCAATAGGTTCTTAACCCCCTCTGATTATCTGCAAACGGATAAATGGCTGTGAATGCAAAAAAACCTATGAATAGAACGAACGGTAACCAAAAAAGTTTTGCCAGGAGTTGGCGATTTAACAATTTTTTAACCTGAATCCATTTTTTAAACGGGAACCAAAGGTATAAGTCCATCAATAGCAAGATGAAAAAAAGAGGAAGGCGCGAAGCATACATGGGAAATATCTTTCCTGCCACCAAATACACAATAATAATCAGCACTATAAATAATGCACCTAAAAATAGTTTTTTCTTCATTTGCTGTATATTTACTAAAAAAAATATCGAATTCAATAAAAATTGCCTTCGATATTTTTTTACAATTGATTGCTAAAATTACAATTTTATTCGCTGCCTTTTACGTAATTCACTAATCCTTTAGCCTTGAATATTCCCATGAGCTTGTCGGGTAACGGAGCGAAATTGAATTTTTTACCAGCAATACTAATCAGGCCTTTTTCCATATTAACTTCCACTTTATCTCCCCGCCGGTAAGCATTAACCGCTTCAGGAACCAATAATATCGGTAATCCCTGATTAACAGATGAACGGTAGAAAATTCTGTTTACAGACTTGCAGATTACAGCTTTCACACCTGCAAAGGCTAATCCAACAGCGGGATGTTCACGTGAACTTCCACAGCCGAAATTAGCTCCGGTAATTAAAACATTGCCCGCTTTAACTCTTTCGGAAAAGCTGTCGTCAAAACCTTTAAAAAGATAAGGTAATATTTTGTCGCCTTCCGAGCTATTGATGTTATAGGTTAAATTGCCAGCAAACATCTGATCCGTATTTAAATTGTCGACATCGGCATAGTTCCAGATACCTTCTGCCAAACGATCATCTGTTGCTTTAATATCCACTGTTTTACTTTGTTTAGCTTCAAATGGATAGATGTCGTTTGCAGCAATTCCTCTTGGATCAGCAATTTCACCTTTCAAAGCCGAAAATGCGACAGAAGCCGGAGAAGCCAAATAAATATTTGCATTGGGATTGCCCATTCTTCCCTTAAAATTACGGTTTGCCGTAGAAATAATGGTGTAGTTGTCGGCCGGAATACCCTGCCCTGTTCCGAGGCATGGTCCGCAGGAAGGAGCCAATACGCTTGCTCCAGCATTCATAAATATTTCTATCAGGCCTTCTTTCATCGCCTGCAAATAAATAGATTTAGATGCTGGAATGACCAATAATTGAAAATTCTTTGGAACATGCTTACCTTCAAGAATTTTAGCAGCAATGCGTAAATCTTCCAATCGTCCGTTGGTACAAGTACCGATGAGTGCCTGATTAAGTTTTGTTCCCTGAACTTCGGAAATGGCTTTCACATTATCCACATGATGAGGCGCAGCTACAACTGGGAATATATCTGCTAAATGAATTTCAATTTCTTTAAAGTATTTTGCATCAGCATCTGCCCAAACACCTTCTGTTTTTTCTCCAATAAATTCCCAAAGCACTTCATCTGAAGGGAAAACGGCATTTTTTGCACCCATTTCAGAAGCAAGATTGGATAATACCATACGGTCGGAAATGGAAAGTGTTTTTACTCCTTCCCCATGATATTCAATGCTCATATAATCGGCTCCACTCGAACCAATCATGCCAATAATCCATAGGGCAAGGTCTTTTGCGAAAACGCCTTCTTTTAGTTTTCCATGAAGAGTGATTTTTACCGATTCCGGCACACGAAACCAGGTTTCCCCTTGTTTCCATAAACCTGCTGTTTCAGTGCGATCTATACCTGCAGCAAAGGCGTTAAAAGCTCCGGCTGTAGACGTATGGCTATCGCTTCCAACAACCAACATTTTAGGACGGGCATAATACGACATGATCTGATGACAAATACCATCGCCCACATCATGAAATTTTTTAATGCCTTGTTTGGAAACAAATTCACGAATTTTTTGATAATCATTTGCTAATTTGGCATTTGTAGGTGGCGCATTATGATCAAGAACTATCAATATTTGGTCGGAATCCGCAACAGTGCTTCCTCCCATTTTAGCAAAAGTAGCTGCTATACTTGCCGTATTATCGTGAGATAAAACAATATCCGGCTTTTTGAATACAATGCTGCCACAATCGGCTGCAAAAATCTTTTCGGCAAAAGTTTTTCCTGACATAGACTATAGTTTTTATCGTTAATTTTTGATTTTTAATTTTATATCCTTGTTTTTAAGTAAGAAATGATGATAAAAAATTGTGTCAAAATTACATTATTTTTGCATTTATACTATTAATCGGATTAAACACAATTTAAATTTGTAAAAAATTTGGTTATATTGTTTGAATTTGTAATTTTGCACCTCCGTTGTAAAACCTTCCGGAGAGGCAAATAAGTTCTTCTTTTAAAAGAGTAGCTTAAACCAATTCCAAGTTTTCGGAAAAAAACGGTTGTACTTTGTTTTATTTTTTACTATATTAATTAAGCCAATATAAAACCTGGAGAGGTGGGTGAGTGGCTTAAACCAACAGTTTGCTAAACTGTCGTATTCGTAAAGGGTACCGGGGGTTCGAATCCCCCCCTCTCCGCATAAGATATGTTTAAATTCGGGGTATAGCGTAGTCCGGTCATCGCGCCTGCTTTGGGAGCAGGAGGTCGCAGGTTCAAATCCTGCTACCCCGACAACTTAAAATCAGCCATTTACATGTAATTTTGTAGATGGCTGATTTTTTATTCGGCACACAAACCACACACGGCTTGATTAAAACCCTATTCTCGGCACTCATTCTGATGATCAATACGTAATCATAAAGATCGGATTATTTTCTGGTTTATCTATCAAAAAAAGATTAATTATTTCTTCAAGTTGAAAATAAAATAAAGGACGTCGGCCAATAATGCTTATTCCGAAGTCATTACGAAAAATGTAATTAGTTATAAAAAAGTTAGATAAGCGTACATTTATTTAATTATTTTCATATTTTTGGCTAATATTTACAAAACAAAGATATGGAAACAAAAACCTTAACATCAAAAGAAAAAAAACAGGGATGCTTAGGCGCCTTAATTGTTTTTATTTTAATCAGTATAATTGTCGGCTATTGCACGTCCGGTAATGAAGAAAAGGCCGAAAAACCAAAAGTAATGACCCGCACCGACAGCCTTAAAAAATATTTTAGTGAAGTTGATGGCTCCTGTTTGGAAATGACGGATAAATTAAACGAATACCTCAACGATCCTTCAAGTTACGCGCACATAGAAACAAAATACATTGATTTACGGGAAAATACTGAATTATTCAATGAATTCAAAAAGGAACACCCCGATTTGTTTGGCACTGATAAATTGCCCACCTCTGCCGCCGATATATTTTATGTAATAACCACATTTAGAGCTAAAAATGGATTTGGGGCTTTAATGAAATATCAGGCCGAGGGCGTTTTTGATGTAAAAACTGGATATTGTGAATATTTTAAAGTTTTAGATTAAATTATATCAAGAACCATGTACCTCAGCGACACCTGTTGTTCAAGGGCTTTGGCTTGGTCGCTGAGTACCGACATTGCACGGCTGATAATGTAGTCATCGTTCTTTAGGAGCGATTCATGTTTGTCGAACTCAGTTATAAGCTCCTCTTTAAGTTCTCCGTTTTTTTCTCCGGTACAACCCACAACCATGTGCAAAAATCCATTCTTGGTAATTTCGTACATGGGCAGTTCTTTGCTTTACGAAGTAATGCTAAGAGGAGGGCGGAAAATTCAGCTCTTTAAATAGCTAACTACAATGACAGTTTTTTTTAATATCTGCCAATACCCCTATTTTGATTGGTTAAACAATAATCACGGAATTACACTAACACACCACTCTTAAGCATGAAACGATACACTTTTTTACAGATATATGACAGGATAAAAATGTAATACAATTTATTTATCGAACACTATATATAAGCAAGTCTTTTTTTATCTTGGTCTATTTTGTTTAACATTTGGGCGAGTTCTCTTTTATGTTTTTCTAATAATTGTGCAAACGACTCTTTATCTGCCGTACTACCTGAAGTAATTTTTATATCGTAATTGAATGAATAAGCCGGACTATTTGAAATGGGATTATTTACAATATTTGAGGCATGAGATTGCATTAATTGAATAGATTTCGGTTTGTCCGCTTCGCGTTCTTTTGCTAAAATCGTCGTGTAGGTTCCACTAATTTTCGTGGCTAACTGTTTCGTTTTTGTAGTCGCCTTTAATTTAGCGTCATAACCAGAAAGAGCTCTAACCCCCTTTTTTGCCGCGTCAAAAGCTGCATTAAATTTGCCGTGGAAAAGTAATCCTATTGCCTTTCCCATCGAACCTAATCCGGTTATGATTCCCTTCACGCGATCAATGATATAATCTTTAAGGATACCACCAAAACCTTTGACTGTTTCCCATGTTGTCTTAATTACCGCCCTAAATGCTGCAAATTTTTTCCAACAAATTACGATTCCGCCTACCAACGCACCTATTGCACCTATAACGATTCCAATCGGATTAGCAGTTAACGCAGCGTTCCAGAGCCATTGCGCAGCGGCAGCTATTTTTGATGCAATTGCCGCCGCTTTAGTAACTATATTTAAAGAATAAATTCCATACCTCGCAGCAAAAATTGCAAACTTAGCAGCTTGAAAAATCTTACTAAGAAGGCTTACACTTTTCATGACAGTACCGGCAACAATAAGGAATGTACCCATACCCAGTAGTAAGGCTCCCGAAACAGCAGATATAGCAAGAATAGATTTTGTAAGCCCTTGATGGGTTTTTGTCCATCCAATTACTTTTTTTGATATTGTAGCAATTGTTTGAGCCCATTTTATTACAACCGGTAAAATAGAAGTGGCAATAATAGTTTTTACACCAAGCATAGCCATGTTATTTCTTCCCATGGCGTCTCTATATTTCTGAAAAGATTTAAGTTGTTGATCGGTCAAAACAACTCCATACTGATCCATCATTAACCCGTAATTCTTTATTGCTGTTGATCCTTTATTTAGCATCGGAATCATATCTTTACCAGCTTTACCAAAAAGCATCATTGCTAAAGCAGTTTTTTTAGGACCATCCATAGTTTTTGAAAACTTATTAGCCAATTCATCTACAAGCATTGTTGAATTTTTCAATTTTCCAGTAACATCATAGATGCTTAATCCCGACATTTTAAAAATCTTCGCTGCTGATTTATTTCCCATTGCCGCTAATATTTGAGTTTTCGACAATTTTCCCATTGCAACCTCAAAGCTGGAAACTTCAAGTCCCATTTTGTTAGCAAAGCCGGAATATTTCTGAAAGACTTCGGCATTCATTCCGATTTTCTGACTTGATAATTGAATTGTTTTTGCCTTTTGGGATATGGATTGAACACTTGCAAATAGTCCGCCAGTCATAGCGGCTCCAGCGGCAGCAATGATCGTTCCGTTTTTTTGCATTGCGCCGGCCATGGCGTTAGCTTTTTTCTGAAAATTAATAAGAGATTTACTTGATTTGCCAACAGCCGCATCAATGACCCTACTCATCTTGTCCGTTGCTGAAAGAATAAGTCCCAATTTCATTATATTATCTGCCATATACACCTGTTTTAATCACTATATTATACAATTTTTTAAGCTTAAAAACAATTTTTTTTGTTAAAATTATTCTTTATTTATCAAATTCTTAAGCCCATATTTTATATTATTTCTTTTAAGTTTAAAATTATTTTTTATGTGTTATGTGTTAAATATTCTTCAAATTCGGAAATGTTTGTTTTTTGCGTACATATGTGCAAAAAAACCCGCACTTATGAATTTGTGCATGTAGTTGTAAAACACATTTATCAACATTAAAATAATTCGGTACATGTACGCAAAAATGCGTACATGTACGCAGATTGTACTAAATAACAAAAGACACAAAAAAGCTCTGATCCAGAGGCTAAAAATTGATTCTATCAAAATATATAGCAACGATTAATCTATTGCATTTATTTAGTAAGTAACTCTTCCCTTCTTTCTATCAAATAATCGCTTAGGCGGTCATCCATTGCCTCAAAAAACATCTTTTTGTCATCTGCCATGCTTAACATATTAGTTTGTAAATCGTTTATATCCATAGCTATAAACGCCAATACTACCCCCACCTCTGAATAATACTGCTCTATAAGCCTTTGAACGTCTGCCATTGTTGGGGCTTTTCTTAGCCCCCAATCCTCTGCCTCTTTAAGGGCAATCCTTACAATTATTTTTTTATCGGGTGTTACTCCTGTTATTTTGCCGCTTGCTATTGCCTTTTGCACGGCTGTGTGAGATACACCAATAAAGCGGGCAAACTCACTTACATTCATTTTTTCTTTTGTCATAACTATAATTTTTAACTGTGATTTATGGTTGCATTTGCAACTAATATTTAATCCTGTAACTAACGATAAAAAGGGGGTGCGGCTGCCCGCAAACCAGGGGTCGCGGAAGAACCTATGAGTTTCATCCCCCTTATAATTAGGTATTGTTTTATGTCCAGTAATCGGTTGAGGTATGACAATAATGTTAGGTTGCCTTGGTTCAAAATTTTTAGTTTGATTACCTCAACTAACAATTGAATAAACGAGAGCCGCTCAAAAGTTGCGGGTACAGTTGGGATAAATTTCCAAAAATAAAACTTCATTTGTCCTACCCCACTTTTAATAATCAATTTTTCTAAATTTATTGTAATCATTATTAAACTCAAAATGCTCACCGTTATCAATTCGTCGCTTAAGATCATCTATTAACCATGTGTGATATTTTTCACCAAATAAATTTTTATAATCAATAACTTTTCCTATTTCAAGTTTATTCAAATAACTATCAAACTGTTTTAAAAAATAATCTTTATCCATTAGAATGGTAATTTGTCATTTTTTTGCTCTTCAGTAAATTCAAAGGGTACTTTTTCCGGATTATCGGAATCCAATGGAGAAATACCATCTTCATAATACCTTGCTGTTTGGGGATCAAAGGAAAAAGTAAAATCGCCTGGTATTCCGACTTGCTTCTGGTATTTTATTTTTGATACTCTTACCAAAACTTCAGTATTTTTAGGGTCAGTTGATTTATAAGGTCTATGGACAAATAAAATATTATCTGCTGCATTTGTCCACATTGCACCGCCAGCCAAATCATAGACATCAGGACATTCATAATTTAATGCTTCCTTTTGCTTCTGTAATTTAGTTGGGTGTACAACTATGATTTTATAAACATTCTGTGCTAATGCAAACCTTTTTTCTTTTGCTAAATATTCACTGATATATAAGTCCCGTCCCGGCGATTTATTCCAATCGTTACTTAATTGGTTAAATGGATCAGTAATACATCCGGTTATATTGTGTCTATTTATTAAATCTAAAAATCTTTCATTTATGTACTCTGGCGTAGGTGCGTCATTTTCTGGATAGATATAAAAGAAATGTTCATTTATAAAGTCCATAGCTCTAACATATTCTACCATACTCATTTGATTTTCGTAATAAGGTTCTGTATTCTTTCCTATAAAGGCATGAATTAGGTCATTATAAAAATAAAGTGGCGGATTTTGTTCTGGTGAAAATACCCCCCATTTAGTGCCGTCATTTTTACTTTTTATTATTGCCAACTGCATGAGAAATGATGTTTTACCATGGTTGGCTATGCCGGCAAATATATTTACCTGTCTTTTCATCCAGCTAAATCCTTCTCCAAATTTGGAAAATGGTATTTGTTCGCCTCGTGCGCCACCATTAGTAAAATTTTTAATAAGAGAAGGACGCATGTCGTCAAGATATTTAACGTCTTTTACTTTTAATAAATCGCTGTTTTTAATCATATATTTTTACTTTTAATAAATCGCTGTTTTTAGCCATTCATGGCCAGCACATTAATCCCAATTTTTTAAAATCGGTTGGCGACATCCTTCCTGCAAGTCGGTGGAGGTTCTTATCAGTTTCACGAAAGTTCTCATTAGCTTCATGATATTTACGATGCAATTCCATATTGTCAAGTTCTAAATTTGAAATATACCTTTCAATGGAATTATAATATTCTTGACAAATTGATTGGTCTGTCCGATTTAGCCCACGCATCATGTTTATAAATTTTTTACTTATTTCCGCAAACTCTTTATGAAACTGTTGTATGTAGATTTCTCTTGCTAAATCATCCATTTGTTTGCATATTTAATTTCTCTCTTAGGCGGTTTTCTTTATTAATTTTCATTGTTTCCTGTATCTTAGCTTCTGAAGGTCTATCTGGCATTCTAAATGCAGGATTTGGTTTTTTGGGTTCGGCTGGAATTGGATTTCCGCGTATCCAATTCCTTACTGAGGCTTTCCATGACACCATTTTATCTCCGCCTACTTTCCAGCCTTTAGATTCATAGAAGTCGTGAAATTTCTCGCTATGTTCTTTTGAATAATCGCCGTTTCCACTTCTTTCATAAAAATAGTCTCGAACATCTTTTAAACTCGGCTTGATAAATTTTTTAGATTGTTTTTCTAATGCCGGTGGCGCCGGAAGCTTTTTAGATTCTAAAAATATCTCTTGAGATAGATTTTCTTCATTGTTATCATTGTTATCATTGTTGTATAGGTCTTTTTGCGGTTCTTCCGCTGTCTTTTTGCGGTTCTTCTGCTGTATTGGCTGCGGTTCTTTTTGTTGGTATAAGTCATAATTTACTATTGTAATTATCTGTATTACATTGTTTGCCTGCTTTTCGATCTGTTGTTCTTTTTTTAAGTCATTTAAGAACTTTCTTAACTTTGTTCTTGACCATTTCCATCTTGCTGCTAATGTCGCTTCACTTCGTGCAAACTGCCCTCTTTCTACCTCTACTTTTATACCCCTGATGTAAAAAAAACTATTTTTATGATTTGCCAATAGTATTAAATCAACCCATGCTTGTCCACGGGAAAATGGTTCGCATGTCCATAGTGAATTATCTAATATTTTTCTATGTAATGTAATCCAACCTTCCATTATTTAAACCTCCTTAATGTTTTACAATACCATCCCGGAAGTTGTCCGAAGTCTTCAGTAACGAAATATAAACCTCCGCGGGCTTTTATACTTTTCTGATAATATTTTTGTGGTTTGTTTTGTACGCAAGCTTCGATATTCGAGGCTATACGCTGCCCGGTAACCTCTACGGGGCCGGGTTTAATGACACACATTATAGCGTTAGCAATGACATGGTGAGTAACACTACCCAATAAACATTCCTTAGTGAGTCCGCAAGGAATACGCTCAGGCTGTCCACCGGGAAAGTTAATAGGAATTGGATATTTCCTTTTGCTACCAATTAAATAAAATTCTTTGAGTGTAGCGATAGAATTTTTTGTATCTTTGTGCTGGTCATAATAGCATAAAAATACTTTTGGGGTAATGCCATGTTCCTGCATAGCATTACCCTTTTTTCATTTTACGGCTCACGCTCTTAGCCGCGGCCATAGTTACGGGATTGTCCCCCTTCCCCTTTAACCTACCTTCAGCCCATAGCAACAATTCATTTCTGTCAAAAATTATCCTGTGTCCGAAACGTCTAACGGGGATGGAGTTATTCATCGTTTTCTTATATAAATATGACTTACTTACGTTATACCCGTTTTCTTTAAGAAAAGCACAGCCCTCATCAAGTGAAAGGTTTTTTCTTTGTTCCGGCTGTTCGCCACGGACTTTTGGATTGTGTTTAAGATCGAGCAATAAGTCTTCAATATTACTCAACCTTGCGTCAATTACTTCAAATGGATTATTCATTACAGCCCCCTTTCATATCTGTTGTATCGGCTTCACTGGCTGTTTCTGCCAATGGCTTTTTTCTGCCTTGCTTCAAGTAATTAATTAACTCATTACGAGAAAAAAACCAACGTGAAAAACGCTTCATTGCGGGCAATTCGCCCATTCTTGCCATCAAGTAAATAGTAGGAACGGTCAAACTCAAAAATTCGGCTGCTTCATGAACTTTTAAAAGTTTGTCGGGGACTTCGATGGATTGTTCGTTACTCTTTAATAGTAACAGTTGTTTTATTTCACTTATTTCACCAGCAAGGTTGTTAACGGCCTTCGGTAAATTTTCAAATGTTAATTGTTCCATTTTTCAACGATTTTATTTGTTGATGCAAAGGAACAACGGCAGGTTAACCCCTATCAATACCCATTTACCCTGTGGGGTGTAAATGGGTATTGGTTTTTTATAGTTGCTCTTCTTGGGCTTCCGTTTCTAACTGTTTTTTACTTTTATAAGGCAACCAGTCAATATCTTTAAAGCAAATCCTTTCTTTTCTTGGTGGTTCGTTTTGGCCTTTTGAGAGTATAGCCCAAACTGTTTCCCCATTGAATTTTCTTATTTCTGCATTTTTTCCATGCTTATACCTGAACTCAAAATTTGCACAAAGCCAATTTTTAATTTCAGTCAACGAACTAATTATAAAACCGTTATACTTTGCCCTTCGGAATACCTCAACAAATTTGTTTTGATTATCTGGAAACAGTAACGGAATTTCAATTTTTTCGCCTTGTAAGGCATTTTTAAAATCTGTTTCACGTCCGGCAAAATATTCCTTTAATATGTCGTTAAGTTTATTTAATGTTTCCGGCTTATTGAAACGAATTAACTTTTCTGGTAAGACATTTTTTGTTTTTGTTTTTATTTGCGGAGGTAATAAACTCGGCTTATTAGCAATTTTTTGGTATTCTGATTCCAACATATTACCCAACTCGATAAGATTCCAATATTTACCATCTATTTTGACATCAGGAATTAAGACTTCAATAGCAATTGTCTTTCTTTCTACATTAGTAGTACTTTTTATTTCCTCAATGATTTTAATTTGGGTTTCAGATGCATTTTCTTCTCCAAGTTTAAACATATAGTGTGTTAAATAACTACCGATTGAATATTGTCTTTTCTCATCATGATATTTACCCCAGTCATCTTCCACCTCAACAAAAAAATTAATCCCCAGACCGTTTCCAAATTTACCCACTTCTTGCAAAAAATAGATCAAACTTGTTTCATCAAAATTATTTGTAGCCCTTTTCACATAATTGTACATTTCTAATTTAGGAATATCCTGTTTTAGTATCTCATTAATAAACTCATTTACCGTTAAATTATCATATTTCATGTCTGTATTTTTAATAAATCAAGGGGTTATATGTTACTTAATTAAGATGTTTAATGGTTGAAATATTAATTAAGTCCATAATTTTCTTTAGTGTTTATATTCTTATCAGAAACATTTTTCGGTTGACATTCTAATGCTTCTTGTATTTTATAAAGTAAATTAGTAACCATTTCAGTTGTAGAGAGTATATCAGAAACGCGTAAGGGTGTCAAGTGTAATACTGTCTCCTCGATTTCCTGGGCTGTTTCTTCCTTTTTAATATTCGATTGGATGTACTGTGTACAAAGGTTATGTAAATTTTTGGCTAAAACATAGGTATTCCCATACCAGTTGACGGTTTCATTTACAGTGTTTAAAATCATTTCGCTTTGTTCTGGGGTAAAATTGTATTCTTTCATTGTTTTGATTTTTTAATATTAATTGTTTTTAAAATATGTCGAATATTGTTATGATAAAGTTATTATAGGTTTCGCATTTATTTTTTAATCTGATAATGCTTTGGTTTTGTTTTTGTCGGTTTAGATAATAAAGCCTTTTTCATATCCTCTTTAAAATTAATGAGTTTAAGTAAGGTTAATTCGTCCTCAATACACGATTCGAGCTCCACACGTTTGATGAGTTGCTTCCCGTTGTTTCCATTCGGATTTGGTAGGACATTAATCTTCCCGGCCATTCTAAGCCGATCAAAAGTTGCCGTTCCGATCTTTTTTTTTGCTTCGGAAAGCGAATAATATTCAGGTAATTTTCCAAGTTCCTGGAGCGTGATTATTACCCCCAAACGGACCATCTGTAAATCTTGATTTGATAGCATAATTTATAATTTTATAGGTTCTGAAATTTGATTAATAATCTTTGGTATGTTATAATAACATTGAATTATATATAAATCGTTCCTCTTTTGAATAATTGCCAAAATAGTTTTGTGTTACGGTTCGGTTCGCATGTCCCAATTGGTCGGCAATGTAACTCTCGGGGACACGTTTTTTTGCTAAAATAGTAGCATAACTATGTCTCGCGCTGTATGTCGATAGATCAGGTAAACCAAGTGCTTTAGTAACGATCTTAATTTGTTTGTTAACTAACCGGATTAAATTAGATATTTCGTGCTTCATTTCCTCCTCTGTAGTGCATTCATTCAGAAAAGGAAATATATGCGACTTGCGCTGGTCGTCGCTTCCCCACTTGTTAATAATGTCCAGCATCGGCGGTAAAATGGGAGCAATAATTTCTTTCTTTTCTTTTACCTTATTAAAAGTCTTTTTCCTGTAAAAATATATTTCATCATTTTCAATATTATCAAAAGTAAATCGGCACATGTCGCCAAAGTTCACACCATTGCAATAAAACGAGAACAACCAGAGGTCTCTACTCATTTCAATTGTTTTTGTCTGGCACTCAAAGGCTGCTATTTTTTTAATATCTTCCAGGGTCAAAGCCATTTCACGTCCGCTACCCGTAGGTATTTCAAATTTACCTCGTCCAAATGGATAGGTTGACGGATTAATTAAGCCTTGCGTCCTTGCTTCATTAACAATTACTCGAAGTGTACGTAAATACATTCCGATAGATGAATAACGTAGCCCATTTTTTTCCATGAACGACTGGTATTTTTTCAACCATTCCGGGGTTATTTCGGAAAATAATACATTATTACCTTTAAAACTTTCTAATGACCTTAATGCACATTTATAAACATTGGCATTACCCACCTTCTCATCTTTCATCAGGCTATCAATTTTCGACTGAAATGCAAGATTTGCTGTATTAATGACTACTTTATTAAGTTTAACATTAAGACTGGTAAAAGTAAAATTGTCTGCCTGAGCTAATTCCCTGACATTTTTTTCCATCCGATTACTATAATAGGCTTGCAGATCGTTGTAGTAATCTTTGATTTTATTTTTTTGGAGTTTATTTAATGGATCCCAATCGTTCGATTTTATTTTTTCCCCATTTTTGGTTAAGCGATATAAGGCATCTAAATAATTCCACTCAACCCATAATAGTTTTATTCCTGTAGAATAATAGACACGCTTTTTCTTATAAGTAACACACCAACGTAATGGACATTCTTTTTTAGCAGTATATGGACATTCCTTTTTAGCTTCAGCATATGGACACTCCCTTTCAGCTTTAACATGTGGACATTCCTGTTTTATATTAGCATATGGACATTCCTTTTCAGCTTTAACATCTGGACATTCCTTTTCAGCATTAGTATAACGCGTTTCCCGAATAAGACGTAAGGTAACTCCGTTTAGCGAATAATTAAACATATCATTATTTCCAATATTATTATAATAAAACATGATGGAGACATACCTCCACACACAAACAACACACAAAGATAGCGATTATTTGATAAAACAAGTAAAAATTAGAAAATATTTTTATACTTTTGTTGCCTAAATATCAGATACTTTATGTATGGAAAGTAAAAAGCAGAAAATAATAAAAAATGATGCTGGTCTGCTTTGGGAGCAGGAGGTCGCAGGTTCAAATCCTGCTACCCCGACAACTTTCCTAAAAATCATTTTAATTCCAATTCCTTGAAACTAAAGTGATGTAAGTTCAAGCCCATCTATTTTTTATCATAAAAATTTCTAAATTATTTTTTTCAAAAGTTATTCATGAATAAAAATATCTATTTTTGCACCGTAAAACGTTTTTAGTATTAAAGTCAAAAAAAGATGACCAAAGAAGAACAAGTTAAATCGGAAGCCATACAAGCGGCAAAGACTCTATTTCAGCATTATGGACTCAATAAAACCACGATGGAAGACATTGCCAAAGCAATGGGCCGGGGTAAAAGCACCTTATATTATTACTATAAAAGCAAAGATGAAATATTTGAAGCTGTTGTTCTAAACGAGATTGACGAAGTGCTTATCAACGTCAAAACTGCTGTAAATAATGTTTCCTCTGCCAGGGAAAAATTGCTTACTTATTGCCTATCAACGTTTAAATCAATAAATACGATGTCAGTAATTTATAAAATTATTGTGGGCGAAATCAGTGAAAACATGAACATGGTGCTTAACTTACGTGGAAAATTTGAGAAAAAGCAAAATGAATTATTATACAATATCTTTAACCAAGGCATTGTAAATGGCGAATTTGTTTCTGAAATAAAAAGTGATATTGATTTGTTGACTTTTTCTATGAATAGCGCACTATCTGGGTTAGTCATTGATTTTGTTATTCATAAAAATTTTCCGGGATGGGAAAATAGAATCGACTTATTAGTAAATATCTTTCTTAAAGGACTTTTAGCTTAATTTTTTTATAAAAAATTAGACTTTAATACGATTATCGTTTTATAAACTCATTATAAGAATTTCAAACAGCGCACCAAGATATTAGAAAATTGTTTATAAATTAATGATTTATGGGAAAAATAAGTATTATCATTTGCTCTTACAATGAAGAAAAAACAATTTGCGAGGTTGTTAAAGCATGTTGTTTGAATAATGCCGAAAGTGAAATCATCGTTGTAGATGACGGTTCAACAGACAACTCAGAAGTATTACTAAAGCAACTCCCTAAAAAGTATAATTTTAGCTACATCCGGCTTCCCGAAAATAAAGGGAAAAGCTATGCAATGGTAGTTGGAGTAGAAAATGCTCATAACGAAATTATCCTTTTTATTGATGCGGATATTTCAAACTTAAAACAAGATCATTTTCAAAAAATATTGAAACCAATAATTGAAAATGAAGCAGATATGGTACTTGGCCAACCAGGAGAAACCTTAATTAATTATCATATTAACCCCTTTAAGCCTTTAACAGGGCAACGAGCTTTATTGAAAAAAGATATTTTGCCAATTTTAAATGAGATTAGAGTAACCAGATTTGGCGTTGAAACATATATTAATCTTTATTATCAGGCACATGGTAAAAGAGTTGAATATGTTATGCTTGACGGATTAAGCCATCCCACGAAATTTGAGAAAACAACTCCGATGAAAGCAACAAAAGAATTTATACTCGAAGGAAACGAGATTGCCCTTACCCTTCTTAAAAATCATGATTTAATAACCAAAAGAATAGAATGTTCATTCAACAAAACCAATAGTTCAGCAAAGACAAGGTTGCAAAAAATCCAAAGTGATATTAATAAAAAGCTTCAATATTTGCTTGACAAATTTAATATATAATCAAATATTGAATTAATTTTTTTTGATAAAAACCAACTAAAAAACGAAATGAGTACAAATGAATAATAATTTAAAAATGAAAAGAAAAGAAATTCCAACCCTTGTAGCATACTTTATGATAATAGTATGTATGGTAAGTTGTAACAACCATGGTAATAAATCTGATAAAGATCTTACCCAGCCAGTTAAGGTAAAAGTACAGCAAATAGCCACGTCTTCCGGAAATGCGGAACAACCGTATATAGGCATGGTGGAAGAATCATTATCCGCACCATTAAGTTTTTTAATCGCCGGAAATGTGGATCGAGTACTGGTTTCGGAAGGACAGGATATTAAAAAAGGACAACTTTTGGCTGTTATAAATAGCGAGAATTATCAAAATGCTTACCAAATAGCCGCTTCCAAGGAAAAGCAGGCAGCAGACGCCTTTAACCGCTTGGAATCCATGTATAAAAGTGGAAGTTTACCGGAAGTAAAATTTATAGAAATTCAAACAGGGCTTGAACAGGCACGTTCGTTAGTGGCAATGTCTAAAAAAAATCTGAGTGATTGTAAGTTATATTCCCCAATGGATGGCACCATTGGTAAACGCATGATTGAACCTGGAATGAGTGTAATCCCCGGTAATCCCGTTTTTCAGTTGGTAAAAATTGAAAAAGTATATGCTACCGTTCCTATTCCGGAAAATGAAATCGCTTCCATCAAAAAGGGGCAAAAAGCCTACATTCAGGTTGCTGCACTGGGAAACAAAAGTTTTGAGGGGATAATAGAAGAAAAAGGTGTAATGTCGAACCCGCTTTCTCATACTTATAATGTTAAAATCATTTTGAACAATCCGCAAAAGCTGCTTCAGCCGGGAATGGTTTGTAATATAATTATTCATAGCAACAACTCGACTGGACAGGTGGTTGTGCCTTCCAATGTCATTCAAATAGATAAAAATGGTCAAAAATACGTGTTCATTGCCGATGCCAACACCAGCAAGGTGATGAAAAAGTACGTGGAAGTGGGTTCGCCATACCAAAACGGAATAATCATAACTTCAGGATTACAAGCAGGCGATCAGTTGATTATTGAAGGCTATCAAAAAGTAAATGAAAATACCACCATTCAAATCGTAAAGTAAAATGAGAAAAAGATCAGGAATTGTAGAATCTGCCATGAAATATTGGCAGATAGTATTTTTAATCGCTTCTTTGTTGGTATTGTTTGGCGGTTATGCTTTGTTTACTATGCCCAAACAGGAATTTCCAAAATTTACAATTCGCCAGGGATTGGTTATTGGAGTTTATCCCGGAGCTACTTCGGCAGAAGTGGAGGAACAGCTTACCACTGCCGTTGAAAGGTATCTATTTAGTTTCAAAGAGATAAAGAAAGAAAAAACATACTCCCACTCTAAAGACGGGATGATGATCATTTACGTAGAGCTGAATGATAATATAAATAACGCAGATGAATTTTGGTCGAAACTTAAGCATGGATTGAGTAATTTCAAAGCTCAATTGCCTTCCGGTGTATTAGCTCTTATTGCTGACAATGATTTTGGGGATACTTCGGCATTACTGATCACACTGGAATCAGATAACAAAAGTTACCGCGAACTGGAAACTTATTTGAATAAATTGGAGGACAGATTACGAAGAATACAGTCGGTATCTAATCTTCGGCATTATGGATTGCAAAAAGAGCAAATCAGCATTTACCTGGAAAAAGAAAAACTGACAAACTATGGGATCAGCTCTTCTACCCTGTTGGCTAATTTGTTTACCCAGGGTTTTACTACCACCAGTGGGTCCATTGATAACAGTCAGCTTATTGCACCAATTCATGTTTCCAAATCATATTCCAATGAAAAAGACATTGCCGAACAAATTATTTATTCCGATCCCACCGGAAACATAATCCGGCTGAAAGATGTAGCACGCGTGGTAAGAGAATATCCCAAACCGGATAGTTATATCAATAATAACGGCAAAAAGTGCCTGCTGATTTCGATGGAAATGCAACAGGGTAACAACATTGTAAAATATGGCAAAGATGTGGATAAAGTACTAAAAGAGTTTCAGAAAGAACTTCCGCAAGGTGTCAGTATCGAACGAATTGCCGATCAGCCAAAAGTGGTGAACGATTCTGTAACTACCTTTCTCAGGGAACTTCTTTATGCAATAATTGCAGTAATATTGGTAACTATGGCTTTGTTGCCTTTCAGAGTTGCTTCTGTGGCAGCTTCTACCATCCCCATCACCATTTTTGCCTCCTTGGGAATAATGTATATGTCGGGTATAGAACTTAATACCGTTACACTGGCGGCTCTTATCGTAGTACTCGGAATGATAGTGGACAACTCCATTGTAATAGTTGATAGCTATATGGAAAAGCTCGATCATGGAATATCGCGATGGAATGCAGCCATTAGCAGCGCCAAAGGATTTTTTAAAGCGATATTTTCGGCAACACTTGCCATCAGCATTACCTTCTTTCCCTTTTTAGCAACTCTTAAAGGACTATTTAATGATTTTGTGCAATTATTTCCGTGGACTGTTACCATTACCTTAGGCATTTCCCTTTTGGTTGCTATGTTTTTAATACCCTTTATACAATACGTCTTTATTAAAAAAGGATTTAAACAATCAAAACGTTTAAGAAAAAATAATAGGCGTAGCTTTTTGGATATCGTTCAGACAACCTATGAAAAATGGCTGGAAAAAGCTTTCAGGCATCCCCGTTTAACAATAGGTTTAGGCATTTTATCCGTAGCTGCCGGAATTATTCTATTTTTTCTGGTTCCCCAACGAATGATGCCCGTTGCAGAACGAAACCAATTTGCCGTAGAAATTTATTTACCACAAGGTAATTCGTTAAATCAAACGACAATGGTTGCCGACAGTCTGGAAAAAATTCTAAGAAAAGATAACCGTATAAAATCCATAACTTCTTTTATCGGAACCAGTTCACCACGTTTTCATTCAGCTTATGCACCTAATATGCCGGCAAAAAATTATGCCCAGTTTATTGTGAATACCATTTCCAATAATGCTACAGTAGAATTGCTGGATGAATATTCGGAAAAATATGCCGAACTTTTTTCTAATGCACATATCCGCTTTAAACAACTGGACTATCAACCGGTAACGGCTCCCATTGAAGTAAGAGTGTCTGGCGATAGTATAGCTGATTTAAAAGTAGCTGCCGATTCGTTGACAAAAAGAATGCGAAAAGTAAACGGGCTGGTATGGGTAAGAACCAATTTTGAAGAAATGCTTCCCGGAATGCGGGTTGATATTGATCCGGTAGAAGCCAATCGTCTGGGTATTAATAAAACTACGGTTGCTACCAACCTGGCAATGCGTTTTGATGGTTTACCGATGACTACTTTATGGGAACAGGATTACCCTGTAACGGTGAAACTTAAAGCAGAAAGGGAAGGTGATGTAAATTATAATGAAATCGAAAATGAGTATATTCATTCCCTCATCCCCGGTGTATCGGTACCATTACGCCAGATAGCAAAAGTACACCCTGACTGGAACCAAGGGCAGATCGTTCGAAGGAATGGTGTACGGACAATTAGTGTATTTGCCGATGTAAAACGTGGTGTAAATACAAATACTGCATTTTCGGAAGTAAAAAAAATAACAGAAAAATGCCCCATGCCTCAGGGTACAAATATAAGTTATGGCGGGGCTTATGAATCGGATGCCGAAGCTTTACCTCAAATTTTGAGCGGATTAATGATGAGTATATTTATCATCTTTTTAATCCTGTTGTTTCATTTTAAACGAATAAATCTGGCGTTATTAGTTCTGTCATCAGCAAGTTTAAGCTTATTAGGAGCAGTCATAGGCGTGCTGGTTTTAAGACTTGAATTTGGGATTACTGCTATTTTGGGTATTGTCAGTCTGATAGGTATTCTGGTACGTAACGGTATCATTATGCTTGATTATGCCGAAGAATTACGGTTTAAGTATAAAAAGACAATTTTGGAAGCAGCCATGGAAGCCGGGAAACGAAGAATGCGTCCCATATTCCTGACATCTGCTGCAGCATCTATGGGCGTAATTCCTATGATCATAAGCAGAAGTGCACTTTGGGGACCAATGGGTACCGTTATTTGCTTTGGCACCTTAACTTCTATGATTCTAATTGTATTTATTTTACCGGTAGCCTACTGGCTTATATTCAGAAGAGTAGATAAAAGAAAAGAAAGAAAGAGATTAAAAGCCTCATCAAAAAAAATAACAACAATTCCGGTTTTAACTACCATCGTGTTGCTTTTGGGATTTAATAGTTACGTTTCTGCTCAAAACAAGTACTCGCTGGAGCAATGTAAAACACTTGCTTTGCAGAATAATGCGCTGATCAGAAACAGTAATCTGGAAATTGAAGCTTCGAAACAGATTAAAGATGCGGCTTTTACCAAATATTTCCCCAACCTAAATGCTCAGGCTATGTCGTTCCGGTTTACCGATCCTTTGGTTAAGATGAGTGTTCCGGGCGGGAATCTACCTGTTTACGATGGCAACCCAGCCAATCTGGCAACGGCTACCCAGTTTGCCTATTTCCCCGGGATGTCTATTTCTGCTATGGATAAGATAAATACAGGAATAGTTTCTGCCGTACAGCCTTTGTATGCCGGAGGTCGCATAAGTAACGGTAACAAACTTGCCAGCCTTGGTATAGAAGTAAGCAACGAAAAATCAGTGATGAGCAAAAATGAGGTTTTGCTTAAAACCGAGGAACAATACTGGCTGATTGTTTCGCTGAACGAAAAAATGAATACCATAAACAGTTACGAAAAGCTGCTCGACACGCTTTACAAAGAAGTGAGCAACGCCTTTCAAAACGGATTAATTACGCATAATGATTTGCTGAAGGTTAAGTTGAAACAGAGTGAAGTAAAAATGAACAAGCTGAAACTGGATAACGGGCGGCATCTTGCCATGATGGCTTTTTGCCAATATATTGGTGTGAAGTATGATTCATTATTATTGCTTACTGATTCTGCCGTAAATACCTCAAAACCAATGAATGTGTTTGTTGACCATCATCAGGCCCTGCCAAACAGGGTGGAATATCAGCTTTTGCAAAAAAGCATGGAGGCAGAAGCTTTTCAAACTAAGCTGAAAAAAGGCGAATATTTGCCCGAATTGGCCGTAGGAGCCGGAGCAATGTATTTTGGAATGGATGAACAAAATAATAATAATGCCTTTGTGATGGCATCACTCAAAATTCCCGTTTCCGACTGGTGGGAAGCTTCCCATACGTTAAAAGAACGCAAGATAAAGGAAGAAATAGCTAAAAATAATGCAGATAATACTTCCGAATTGCTTATTGTACAAATGCAGAAAGCATGGAACGATTTGCAGGAAGCCGACAAAGAAATTGCTGTGGCAGAAGAAACTGTTGATCAAGCTGAAGAAAATCTGAAATTAAATAATGATTCATACATATCTGGAATGGTAAATATTTCTGATTTACTGGAAGCCCAAGCTTTGCTGCAAAAAGCAAAAGATCAGCTTACCGATGTTAAAACCAATTATCAAAACAAATTGGTTGCTTATCTGCAGGTTACAGGGAGATATTGATAGAAAAACAAAGTTGGAATTAAAAATTATAGGATGATATCATTAATCGATCGAACCTAACAAAATATTGCATACCTCTTTTCGGGAAACACAACAAAATATCAACAGGCACCCCCGAATACGATATGTAGAGAGAGCAAAATGATAACAAAGGCAGGAATATTCCGGTTGAAAGGAATATTCTTGCTTCCCAAAATAAATGTTTAAAGTTGCTTCAACAGGTTTGCCATTTCAATGGCAGCAACGGCGGCATCAAAGCCTTTGTTTCCGGCTTTTGTTCCGGCACGTTCAATGGCTTGCTCAATGGTATCAGTGGATAATACGCCAAAAATAACGGGAACGTTGGTTTCGAGGCTTACCAGTGCAATGCCTTTTGCCACTTCTCCAGCTACCAGATCGAAATGGGACGTAGCGCCACGAATTACAGCACCCAGACAAATGATTGCATCATATTTACCACTCGTTGCCATTCGTTTAGCTATCAAGGGAATTTCAAATGAACCCGGAGCCCAGGCAATACTTACATTTTCTTCATTTCCACCATGACGCTTAATGGCATCAAGTGCGCCGCCCAGTAATTTGACACCAATAAACTCGTTAAAACGAGCCACGACAATCCCAAAATTCAAACCTTCGGCAATTAATTTTCCTTCAAATGTTTTCATCTTAAAGCGTTTTTTATAAATAAATATTAAAATTTGATAAAGAGTTCGTTTAATTACAACAAAAACTGATTATTACTGTACATGCAACAAGTGCCCCAGTTTGTGCAACTTGGTTTGCATATAGAAATGATTTTCTTCATTACAGGCCATTTCAATAGGTTGGCGTTCCACCACTTCAAGGCCATATCCAGAAAGCCCTGCCACTTTGGTAGGATTATTTGTCATGAGTATGATTTTTTTTACGCCCAGGTCAACTAATATCTCTGCACCTACACTATAATCACGAAGATCGGCTCTAAAGCCAAGGGCAATATTCGCTTCTACGGTATCCATGCCTTTTTCCTGTAATTCATAGGCTTTCAATTTATTGATCAAGCCTATCCCCCGCCCTTCCTGACGCAGATAAAGCAACACGCCTCTTCCGGCTTCCTCGATGCGACGCATAGCTTCGTGTAATTGTTCTCCGCAATCGCAGCGTTTTGATCCGAAAACATCGCCCGTCAAACATTCGGAATGGATGCGTACCAGCACCGGTTCGTTGTTGTGAATATTACCTTTAACCAATGCAATATGATGTTCGCCATTGATTTTGTCCACATAACCATAAGCCTTAAAATCGCCGTAAGCAGTGGGTAATTCTGCCTTAGCCTTTCGTTCAATTATGGATTCATGCTTCCGGCGGTAGCTGATCAAATCGGCAACGGTAATAAATTTCAGTTTATGTTTCTCTACAAATGCTGTTAAATCAGGCACACGTGCCATCGAGCCGTCTTCATTCATTATTTCGCAGATGACTCCAGCCGGATAAAGTCCTGCCATGCGGGCAAGGTCAACGGCAGCTTCCGTATGTCCGGCACGCTCCAAAACGCCACGTTCCTTGGCAATTAACGGAAATATATGCCCCGGACGGGTAAAATCCTTAGGCTTCGATTGGGGATTAATCACATGCAAAATTGTTTGAGCCCTTTCGTAAGCTGAGATTCCAGTGGTGGATTCATGCCAGTCAACAGAAACGGTAAATGCAGTTTGTTTGCTATCGGTATTCCGTTGAACCATATAGTCAATCTGTAACTCATCCATACGTTTACGCGTAACAGGCATACAAATCAATCCTCCGGCATGTTTTGCCATGAAGTTAACCGCTTCTGGAGTAACTTTTTCGGCAGCAATAATAATATCGCCTTCGTTTTCACGATACTCGTCATCTACCACAACAATCATTTTTCCCTGGCGAATATCCCCGATAGCTTCTTCTATCGAATTAAATGGTTTCATTTGTTATTAATTTTATTTTTTATTGGTCAAATAGCCTGCCCCGATTTCTCGGGGGAATATCCAAAAAATGTCATTCTCGATCGATATCAGCATAGCCTTTATGGATATTTCATTTTTATATATTTGATTTTAAAAGTATCCGTTTTCTTTAAGGAAATCAATACTGATATCCCTTGGTTCTTTGATTTGCGGATCAGCACTAAAGCCTGAAAAGCGCTCAACATACTTCCCTATCATATCGGTTTCGAGATTTACTCTTTCGCCCGGTCGTTTACCGCAAAGGGTAGTTTCGTTTCTTGTGTGTGGAATAACCGACACTTCAAAGCTTTTATCATCCACATGGGTTACGGTTAAACTAATCCCGTCAACGGCAATCGATCCTTTTTCAATAATATAGCGCAGCAACGATTGATTGGCAGTAATACGTATCCGGATGGCATTATCGTCTTCGCGAAAACTAAAAATAATGCCTTCGCCGTCAATATGCCCGCTGACAAGATGTCCGCCAAGACGATCACCCAATCGCAACGCCCGTTCCAGATTTATTTTACTGCCTGTCTGGAGCGATCCCAGATTGCTACGGCCAAGCGTTTCGGGCATTGCATCAACAATAAATGAACCTTTGCCGATGGAAGTTACGGTAAGGCAAACTCCGTTCACGGCAATGCTGTCCCCTACCCGGCTTCCTTCCAGTATCTTTAAAGCGCTTATTTCAAGTGTGGCTGAGCGTTGTCCGTGGCTAATGGCTTTTAATGTGCCTATTTCTTCAATAATTCCTGTGAACATATCTTATAAAGGGTTATTATCTGGTAAATTTGACGTATGATTAATTTTTCCTGTTACCAGGATATCACAACCTATTTGCTTTATTTTCAAATTATGAAGGCGTATTGATTCACCAATAGATTCAAATCCATGCCCTTCTATCGGGGTGATTGCTTTTTGTCCACCAATGAGCATTGGTGCGATAAAAAACTGAACTTCATCCACGATGCCTGCACGCAACGCCGATTCGTTCAAGGTTCCCCCACCTTCAAGCAATATTCCGTCAATTTCCATTTTGCCTAAAGTTTCCATAAGGACATTCAAATCAACAAGCCCATCTTTATCTGGGAAAATCAACACTTTGTGCCCGGCATTCCTCAACTGCTGGCATTTTACGTCCGGACATTGCCACGTGGTAGCAATTATCGCCGGATTATTTTCTCCGTCCTGCAATATGCGGGCAGCAAGAGGAATACGCCCTTTGCTGTCCACTACAATTCGCACCGGATTGCGTCCCTTCACATTTTCAAGACGGGTAGTAAGTTGCGGATTATCAATAATTACAGTATTTACACCTACCATTATTCCCTTTAGCTCGTTACGTAATGCATGGACATATTGCCTCGATTCAGGGCAACTTATCCATTTTGAATGGCCACTTGCCGTTGCAATTTTTCCATCAAGCGACATGGCCGATTTGAGAATAACATATGGTCTGCCCGTTTTGATATATTTTATAAAAATCCGGTTTAACTCCATAGCTTCCGCTTCAAGCAGTCCCACCTCTACCACAATGCCATTTTTACGCAGCTTCTCTATGCCTTTACCTGCGACAAGGGGATTCGGATCTGACATTGCTATTACTACCCGGCTGAAACCAGCATTGATCAATGCATCGGCACAGGGAGGAGTTTTACCATAATGAGAGCATGGTTCAAGCGTAACGTACATGGTTGAACCTTTAACATCTTCAATGGCATGGTGTATGGCATTTATTTCAGCATGGGGGCCGCCAAACCGTTCGTGATAACCGCTTCCGATAACCGCATTGTTTTGCACAATTACGGCACCCACCAATGGATTGGGATTTACTTTTCCTACACCGCAGGCAGCTTGTTCGAGCGCCATACGCATATATTGGATATCGTCGTTGTTAATCATTTGTTTTAAAATAAAAACCCCGAATGGTATCTCATTCGGGGTTAAATATCTTTTGAAGCAACTGATACCTGTTTAGCAGGTGCAGTAGCATATACAAATGATCTTTTCTTCTACCATCCAGACTTTAACTGTCGGTACCGGAGTTTCACCGGTTCAGTCTTCCCGTTTCAGGAAAGAGTTGCGGACTTTACCGCCGGTAGGGAGTTCCACCCTGCCCCGAAGAAAATATTTTTCAGATTCGATGCAAAGGTATAATAAAGTATTCAGGCAAACGAAAAAATGTATATTATTTTTCCGGAAATCCTTTTATCCATGATATAAGCCCTCTGTTTGTACACAGTTTGAATATAGCGTTACTGATTTAAAAAAATATCAAAAGTAAATTTCTGATATTATGCTATTTATAATTTAATTTACATTTTAATGTGATTTTTTTTGAACTCTTTGTTGTAGCAAATGTTATTTGTGTACTTTTGCAAACCGAACGGTCGGTATTTTTTTAAATTTAATACAATGAAAGACACCAAGGAATTTATTTTAAAATCAGCTTACGATTTGTTTCTGCGTAATAATTATGAAGCTGTTACGATAAACAAAATCAGCGAAGCTACCCAACTTACCAAAGGAGCTATTTATCATCATTATGCCAGCAAAGAAGAAATATTTAAAGCTGTAGTTGATAAATACATGATAGAGAATAAGGTAGAAGTTCCGTACGAACACACAAGTTTATACGATTTTATCCAGCACACCATTAATGAAGCACAAAATAAAATTTCAGCAGAATTGGCTCTTAATGCCGATAAACAGAATGTAAAACCATTGCACTTTATTTCTTTAACCATTGATGCGTTACAGTACTATCCCGGCTTTGCCGAGATCGGTCAAAAGTTCTACCAGTATGCCATCAATAAATGGAAAAGTGTTCTTGATGAAGCGATAAAAAACGGAGAAATACGGAATGATATTGATTCCGAGATTATTTCGATGAATTTTTTAAATATAAGTACAGGTATTGTTGGCAATATGCTGATGAGCGGTTCTGTTGAATTTGCTTTTGAAATGTTTAAAAAACAAATGGAAGAGCTGTATAAGGTCATAAAATTATAACCTTACGGTTATTTATTTTTTTTATCAAAAAACATACCGACTGTCCGGTACAATTAATTTAAACTTTAAATGATAATTAAACCCGTGTATAATTAATAATAAATTTATGAAAGGTAGAGTGTTAATTTTATTTATGTTCAGTTTTGGTCTGTTTATGAAAAGCGTAAGCGGACAAACGGAATTAAACAATTTAATCGGCTATGCACTAAAACATAGTCACGAAATTCAAAAAGCAGATTTTCAGGTACAGGAAGCAAACTACATTCATAAAGAAGCTTTGGGAAAAGGCTTGCCACAAATTGAAGGCTCGACAAGTTATAGTATAATGATGTTCAATAAAATTGATATTCCGGCATCGGTATACGAAATGGTTCCGGCGGAATATGCCCCAATGCTTGATCAGTTAAGCAATATTGATAAACTTTATTCTGCCAGTGCTAATTTACAGGTAACCCAATTAATTTACAGTCAATCGTATTGGCTTGGCTTGCAAACTACAAAAAAAACACAGGAACTCTACGCTATTTTAAAAAACAAAAACGAAGAAGAAATAATTGCCGAAGTAGCAAATGGCTATTACCAGGCAGGTTCCTTGATGTTGCAATTGAATACAATAGAAAAATCCGTAAAGAACCTTGAAGGAATTTATAAGATTGCAGAATTGAGTTATCAAAATGATTTGATAAAAGAAACCGATGTAAACCGTCTGAAGGTAACCATTACAAACCTGGAAGTTACGAAGCAAACCATTCAAAATGGAATAAATATACAACTAAACTATCTGAAAGCTCTGGCAGGAATGCCTGGAGATTCAACAATTACCATAGATACAACCTCATTTACAAATGCTTCGGAAAACAAACCGGTAAAAAGCGAATTTCAAATAGGAAATGTTCCGTCGTATCAGGCATTGATGAAGCAGTCCGAAATTTATAATCAGCAGACAAAACTTTCAAAAGCACAATATTGTCCAACGCTTGCAGCGTTTGGCAAGCTCGGTTATTCATCCTATAATACAAGTTCTGATATAGATAAATGGAACAGAATGACAACCATAGGATTAAGCATGTCCATTCCTATTTATAATTCCGGAGTAACCCATGCCAAAGTAAAACAGTCGTTGCTGAAACAAAAGCAATTGGATGAAGACATTTCGCAAACCAAAGATCTTTTGAAGGTTGATTATCAAAATTCCCTTTCTGAATATCAAACAGCCCGGAACTTGTTGGTTGTACAAAAAGATAATCGCGAACTTGCCCAGAAAGTCTACCGGCAAACCATGTTACAATACCAGGAAGGGATGGCTTCGCTTGCCGATTTGCTGAATGTTAATTCCGATTTTTTACAGGCAGATAATTCCTATAATCAACAGGTAATAAAATGCAAAACTTCAGAAATAAAGATGCTTAAAGCTACCGGTAATCTTAAAAATATTGTAAATATAAAATAATTAATAAATAATAAATTTCCCATTCTTATGAAAATCAATAAAACCCATATTACGGCGATTGCTATTGTACTTGCTGCCTCAATATTTGTTGGATATAAACTCAAAGATAATAAAAAAGAATTTCAGAACGACATCGCCTTCAGTCAGCGTAAGGTGGACAAAATCCCGGTATCGGCAGAAACAGTACAAACAGGAACACTCTCGGAAAATGTTGTGGCCACCGGAAATTTAGAAGCCTCAGATGTGCTATCCCTTGTTTCTGAGACTCAGGGCAGAATCATTAAAGTATATAAACAAAAAGGCGACAGGGTTTCTGCCGGAGATATTATTGTAAAAGTGGACGATGAAGTCATTGCTGCAAATGTTTTAACCGCCGAAGCTAATTATGCACAAAATCAAAAAGATGTTGAACGTTTTACACGTCTTGCTGCCGAAAATGCCATAGCCAAACGCGATCTGGAACAGGCATCCATTGGTTTGAAAAAAGCCAAAGCCGATTTGATAACTGCCAGAAAAGCATTAAACAACACAAGTATAAAATCACCGATTTCAGGTTATATTAATAGTGATAATATCACTTTAGGGCAATTTCTGGCAGGTGGTTCGCCGGTATGTGAAATCGTAAATAATAATACCCTGAAACTTAATATTAAAATTTCGGAACACGAGGTTTATAAAATCAGTAAAGGGCAGAATGTTGCAGTACGTCTGGGCGCCTTCCCTGATAAAAAGTTTTCAGGAAAAATAACATCCATTGCCGAAAAAGCAGATGCTGCCATGAAGTTTAATGTGGAAATTACGCTTACTAACGACACAAAAAACCATTTAAGAAGCGGATTATATGCGGAAGCCGAACTACCTGTTAAAAATGAGCCCAAACTCATCATTAAAAAAGAGTGTATTATAGGAAGCATGGAAAATCCGGAAGTATATGTTGTACAAAATGGAAAAGCGGTAAAGCGCACATTAATTATTGGGCAAAGCAACGATAAGCTGGTGGAAGTACTCAATGGTTTATCTGCCAACGAAAAAATTATTACCAGCGGGCAACTTAATTTAAAAGACGGTGATAATGTTAATATTATCAAGTAAATATTCTTTAAAAAATAAGAAATAATGAAGATAACTGAAATATCAATAAAACGTTCAACCATCCCGGTAGTTGTATTTACCTTACTTGCATTGGCAGGGATATTTTGCTACTCTCTTTTAAACAAAGAGCTTACTCCCAAAATGGATCTTCCAATCAATGCAGTAATGACAGTTTATCCTGGTGCAGCTCCTTCGGAAGTGGAAAGTTCGGTTACCAAACACGTGGAAGATGCGGCTTCTTCTCTGGAAGGAATTGACAAAATTACTTCTTATTCTTTCGAGGGCATGTCGATAGTTTTGATTCAATATAAGGATGGCATCAATGCCGACATGTCGTTGCAGGAATGTGAACGAAAAGTAAATGCCATCAAAGATGATTTTCCCGAAAACAGCAAGGATCCTCAATTTATGAAATTTGATCTCAACATGTTCCCCATCATGGGCATTGCTGTTAAATCGAATATACCCGATAAAGAATTTTACGACATTATTGACAAGCAAATTAAAACCCGGCTTTCCCAAATAAAGGGAATTGCCCAGGTAGATATTATCGGTGGAAACCAACGGGAAATAGAAGTTAAAGTTAATGCCCAAAAACTGGAGCAGTATGGTCTTTCGCTACTCCAGGTTAAGCAAATGATCGAAGCGTCGAACGTGGACTTCCCTGCCGGAAAAATTAAAGATGATAATACCAAATTTATCGTAAGGCTTGCCGGCAAATTTAATAATCTCGACCAGATAAGGGATTTGATTATCGGTCAAACGAAAGAAGGCACTGTTATAAAATTGAGCGATGTGGCTTCGGTGGTAGATGGCTCTAAGAAAACGACCAAGCTTGCCCGCATCAATGGAGAACCGGCTATCGGGCTGAGTATTCAGAAGCAAACGGATGGCAATGCCGTAGAAATAAGCAAAGAAGTAAAAAAAGAGTTTGCCGGCTTCGAAAAGCAATATGCAAAACAAAAGCTTAAGTTTACCATTGCCAGCGATATGTCTGATTTTACCAATGAAGCCGTTAAGGGCGTTATGTTCGACCTGGTCTTTGCTATTGTTCTGGTATCAATCACTATGCTATTGTTCCTGCATACATTCCGTAACCTGACGTTTATTTTCGTATCCATCCCGACCTCCATTGTTTCCACATTTACGTTTTTCTGGCTTTTTGGTTTTTCTCTTAATATACTTACCCTATTAGCATTATCAATTGTTGTAGGAGTTATTGTGGATGATGCCATTGTGGTGCTGGAAAATACATATCGACACCTTGAAATGGGTAAAACCAAGCGGCAGGCATCGCTTGATGCAATCAAGGAAATTGGGATTACCGTTATGTCTATCACCATTGTGCTGATAGCCGTTTTTCTTCCTATCGGGCTTATATCGGGCACCACCGGTCAGGTTCTACGCTCTTTTTCATTGGTAGTTGTAATTTCTATCCTGATAAGTCTTTTGGTTTCATTTACCTTAGTTCCTTTGCTTACATCGCGCTTTGGTAAACTTAAAGTATTTGATAAAAAAAGGCCATTCGACCGTTTTTTGCTTGCTTTTGAAAGTCTTGTAACCAGATTTAAATCGGCAATTCTTTCGGCACTTCATTGGACGTTGGGGCATAAAAGAATTACCATCCTTGCGGCAGTCATACTTTTTTTCGGCTCATTTCTTTTGGTATCCAAAGGGTTTATCCAAACTGAATTTATGGATGCCGGCGACCGTGGCGAATTTATTGTAGCCATGGAACTGGACCGGACAGCCACATTAGAACAAACCAATGGAATGTGCCTCGCTATAGAGAAAAAAATGCTTCAATATCCAGAAATACAAACTGTATTTACTAAAGTTGGTTCCAAAGGAGGTAGTATATCAATACTTGAAACCCCTTATGCTGCCGAATTTACAATAAAGTTAGTTTCTAAAGATCAACGAAAACTGAGCGCCAAATTATTTGCCAAAAAGCTTCAGTATGATTTAAAATCTGTTTTTCCCGGCCCAAAATTCAAAATAGAAGAAGTAAGTATGATGGGAACCACAAGCACTCCGGTAGAAATTTATGTACGCGGAACCAATTTTGAAGAAGTGAAAGCATATAGCCAGATTGTCCTGAACGAATTGCGAAATATCAAAGGGACAAGCGATATGGAATCAACAGTAGAAAGTGGTGATAAAGAAATGGTGGTGAAGTTCGATCGCGAAAAATTGGCGAAACTCGGGCTTACCATTGGTGAAATTGGTAACCAGATGTACATGTCGTACGAAGGAAACCGCGACCTGAAATACCGCGATGGAAGCAATGAATATGATCTGTTCATATCATTAGATGAATTCGACAGGAAAAGCAAGGCCGATATTGAAAATATTTCATTTGTAAACCATTCGGGACAGCTAATCAGACTTTCGCAGGTGGCTGACATCAGCGAGGGGGAAAGCCCTTCTACGCTTATCCGTTATAATAAACTACCCTCTGTTCGTATATCAGGCAACTTAGTTGGTATAACCGTTGGCACGGTTGGTGAAGAAATAAAAGCCCGGCTTGCCAAAACGGAAAAACCGACGGGAGTCGACGTGGTTTATGCCGGCGATATGGAACGTCAGAGTGATTCCTTTTCAAGTCTGTTCATAGCCCTTGTTGCATCCATTATCCTCATGTACTTAATAATGGTTGCGCTGTACGATAGCTATATATACCCATTGGTGGTGATGTTTTCGTTGCCATTGTCTATTATCGGAGCATTATTAGCGCTGGCATTGGCAGGCAAAAGTCTTAGCTTGTTTTCTATCATGGGTATTATTATGCTGATGGGACTGGTTGCCAAAAATGCCATCTTGGTCGTTGATTTTGCCAATAAAATGCAGGAAGAAGGCAAAGGAGTGGTTGCTGCCATCACCGAAGCTACTTCTGTCCGATTCAGGCCCATACTTATGACCAATCTGGCACTTATTGTTGGACTTATGCCTATAGCACTTGCCTCTGGTGCCGGTGCCGAATGGAAAAACGGACTTGGATGGGTACTTGTTGGAGGGTTAGCCAGTTCTATGTTTTTATCCCTTCTTGTAGTACCTGTTATTTATGTTATTTTTGACAAATTAGTGAAAAAACATAAAAAAAAAAATACTAAAAAAGAACTTACTGAACAAGAAACCGTAGAAAGAGAATTATTAACAGAAGAATAATTAAAACTGAAAGGGAATGCCGGTTTAACCTGGCATTCCCTTATTAAATGATCATGATGGCTTAAATTAAATGTCTTAAAACAATAAAATTTTCAGTAAATGACACAAATCCTTGAAAAACACTTTGAATTGTTAAAGAAAACATTTCTGGAATACGGAATTAAAAGTATTGCAATGGATGATATCGCCGGAAATTTGGGTATTTCAAAAAAAACGCTTTATAAGGAATACGCCAATAAAAATGAATTGGTGAGGGATGTTTTTCTGGAAGACTTTTCACAGTTTATGGCTAAAGCCAACGCTATATCAAAAAACAGTAGCAATGCCGTTGAAGAACTATACAGACTATCCGATTTATTCATAACCAGTCAAAATTCATTAAGTATATCTACGCTCTTTGATTTAAAGAAATATTATCATGAACTGTTTGTTGAAATGATAAAATTGATAGATCTATTAATAAATGATTTAATCACCAACGGAATAAAACGAGGAATTACTGAAAAGAATTTCAATCCGGATGTTGAATATGATAAAATAGCCTGCTTTTTCGCTTTTATTTTCGAATCGTATTTCCTGCATCCGCTACATAATCTTTCCGATGCATCCATGCCATTTTCCGGAAAAGATATCATGAAGTATTTCTATAAAGGGATTTGTACCCAACAGGGTATTGAAATATTGAAAAGCATACAAAACAGTTGAAATATCCATAATGGCAATACAAACCGAAATGATATTTTATGGATATTCCATATGACCAATAAATTAAAAATTAATAAGAGATAAAAATGCTGATTTAATGTAAAATTGACAATTAAAATCAAAACCATGAATACCTATGAAATCGGAAGAAAAGCCGGACGTATCTGGGACTATCTGTATGCAAATGGAGAATGTTCCATCGCCGAGCTTAAAAAGAAACTTAAAATTAATACTAAGGAACTTTACTTAGCTTTAGGCTGGATTTCACGTAATGATAAAATTGCATTTTATGAAAAAGAAGGAGAGCCATTTGTTTTTCTGATCTACATGTAGATATTTTAATTAATAAAAGCTTAAATCAATTTTTATGAAACGAGCATGTTCATTAAACGCAAACACGGATGAAAATTCACAGCGAGTTCCATCCGACCTTAAAAAAACAAATTATTTACGGATGAAACGTATAGGATACATATTTTTCAGAGGATTTACCTTATTTATTTCTATTATTCCTTTTCGGATACTTTACTGGTCATCCGATTTTTATTCGATAGTTATGCAATATGTGGTGCACTACCGGCTAAAAACAATTACGGATAATTTAAAAAACTCGTTTCCTGAGAAAGATGATCAGGAAATAAAACAGATTGTTCGCCGGTATTACAGAAATCTTTGTGATATTTCACTCGAAACGATCAAAGGCTATTCATTAAGCACAAAAAAGATACTTTCCCGTTATCAATGTTTAAATCCTGAAATCACCCATAAATATTACAAGGAAAATAAGGATATAATTATTGCCATGAGCCATTATGCCAATTGGGAATGGGGAACCCAGGTAGCAAGTAAATTTTTCTTACACGGACCTGTTACTTTCTATAAGCCACTTTCCAATGAATATTTTGATAATTATCTCCGCCAGCGCAGGATGAAACAGGGCATGGAATTATGCTCTATTTATAAACCCAAACTCCTGCAACGATTAACTGATGAGCCACCCAAAGCTTATTTTTTGGTAAGCGATCAAAGTCCAAGCCCGGGTAAAGAGAAAAAGGCATATTGGGTAAAATTTCTGAACCAGGATACGGCATGTCTTCATGGCATCGAAAGTTATGCGAAACTGTTCGATCTGCCCGTATTTTATGCCGATGTACAAAGGGTAAAACGTGGCCATTATACCATAGAACTGGAAGAAATTTGCACATATCCCGAAAATACCCGGCGTGGAGAGATAACAGCTAAATACATGAAAAAACTTGAAGACATTATCCTGAAAAAGCCGGACGACTGGCTATGGTCGCACAAACGATGGAAATTAAACAAGCCGGATGAAATGCTAACGGATACTTTTCCCCGGAAATTGGATTAATTCCGTCATGAAACGAGCCATGAAACTTCCTTTGATTTAGATATAAATGTTAAACTCCGTGGTTCTCCGTGAATACTCAGTGGTTCTCTGTGTAATTTAATATTTTATTTCACAGAATTGCACGGAAAAAGTTTTCAACCCATGATTCGTATAAATTATAAAATTAAAAGTGAATAGTTCCATCTGACAAATAAAAAAATCAATGATAAACAGATGAAAAAACTGAATACATTAAACTTCCCGTTAATATTTTCTCTTCTTTTCAGCCTTACTGCCTGCGAAGATGCTTTCCAGTATAGTCCTTATGCATCAAAAGTGGAAAATAAAAATTTAAATGAAGAAAATCTGACTAAATTTAAGCAAAATACCATAAGTATGGACACTTTTTCATTTTCGGTAATTGCAGATAGTCACTATTATTACGACAATTTAAGTGAAGTGGTAGATTACATAAACAGGGATACCGAAAGTATGTTTACCGTTCATGCCGGCGATCTTACCGAAAGCGGTTTATTATGGGAATATCGTAATACCTACAAAATAATTAATAAACTTCATAAGCCTTTTTTCGCATGCATAGGTAATCATGATTATTTGTCTAATGGCTCTGATATTTTTTATCATTTCTTCGGAAAAAGAAATTATACCCTGAATATCGGAAAAAATAAATTCATTTATTTTGATGATGTGGTCTGGGAAAGCATCAATCATCAACCCGATTTCGACTGGCTGGAAAATGTCATTTCTACAGCCGGAACCGATACCAGTGTTTTCGTTTTCACCCATATTCCGCCCTGGACGGATCAGTTAGCCGGCGAAAAAGAAGAACGATTCAGAAAAATGATGGCCGACAATAAAGTTAAAGCCGTAATCTGCGGGCACGAACATAATTTTGAGATGGAGGATTATTATCACGACAGAGTAATTTATGTTGCTACCGGAAGTGTATGCAAGGAACATTATATCGTTGTCAGAATAAAAGGCAAAAGTTTCTCAATAAATCAAATTGATTTTTAACGAAATAGAAATGAATAAGTTTTTACGAATATTGTTTGTTGTTTTTTTAACATTGTTTTGTTTTGATGGTTATTCGGGCAACGACGGAAGTAAAGAAAAGACTTCTCCAAAAAAGTCCCTTCCGTTGATGCCCGATTACCTTAAACTGCAATATGCCGGAAACATAGGACTGGGTTCTGTAGGAATAGGCTATTTCTGGTGGAAAGATAAAATGCAAACCGAAATCTTTTACGGAAAAGTTCCATCCTGGGCCGGAGGAAATACCATCCGGACAGTCGCTTTAAAAAATATGGCAAATATTTATGATTTTCATCCTGCCCCCAATATAGTAATTAAAGAGCAGATAGGTTTTTCTGTTAATCTTGCATTTACAAAAAAAACCTATATGGATCTTCCGGATTACTATCCTACAAATTATTATTCACCTAATGCAATCCATCTAATGCCTTTTATTTCGCAGGAATGCATCATGTATTTCAAAAAAAACTGCTTTGTTAAAAAAGCCGGAATATACACAGAATGCAATACCCTCGACAACTATTTATACCAGACCTTGAAATCCAAAGACATTAGCTTCTGGAATGCTTTTAGCTGGGGCATAGGATTTATTATTTCTTTTTAAAGTTCAATCCGGCTGGGCGGTCCCGAGTACTCGGGATGTAATTCCGCTCCAAACTATAAAAAATTATATTTTCCCCAGTTGAATGGTAAATGCTTTGTAGCCCGGAACAAAGTGAGCTCTGATATGATGAATCATTCAGATGGTATGAAATAACAATATTACCCTTTCAGGATTTGCTTGTTTTGTCGTTTCTTAATTTCTGATATTACACTAACCTTATTTTTTTATCATTTTTTAACCTTAGTAGAAAAATTACACAAGCGAAAAATAACCTTATTCCCTTATAACCGTTAATATAAGGTAATAAGGTCGTGGGTTATGGCGGTTATTATTTCTACAAAGGTTCAAGGATAAAAAATAAGGTTTCCCTCATTATTTACCATCAGCTAATTTCTATAACTATTGCTTTTATTGTATCATTTCCTAAAAATTACCTAGCTGAGTGGTCCCAAATACTCGGGACTATTTATATTTAATCACTTCGTGGTTTTTTCAGCAAACCCTAAATAAAATTTTCAAATCATTTTAGTGTTTAATTGAAAATTAGAAATATAATTTCAAAATTTACATCACTTTTTAAAAATCCGACATCATTTTTCAATTATTTCATGTCTTTTTTTTCAAATCCGACATCAATTTTAGAAAATTGACCTTCTTTTTCAAAAAAGGATGTTCCTTTTCCAAAATCTGACCTTCTTTTTTCATAACCTGACCTTCTTTTTTCAAAATTGATCTTCTTTTTTCTAAACCTGACCTTCTTTTTTCAAAACCTGACCTTCTTTTTTCAAAACCTGATGTCCTTTTTAAAAATATGACCTTCTTTTTGAACATTGATGATAGTCATTTGATGGTCGTTCATTATTCAATCATCACAGACGGTAAATTGATAATGGATTATATTCCTCCTTAAAAACTCAAATTGGTAGTATAATAAATCGTGTTTATAGTCCAATAGTTTTTTCAAAAGGAATTGATAATATTTCTGACTTATATAAGAATGCAAACGTATGGAAATTTCAAACTGCAATTAAGGCTACCGAAATTTTTATTTTTGCTGATGACCGAACTGAACTTGAAGAGAAAACATCCAGTGGCCCCAATGTTTATCTAAAGTATTTAGTTAAAGATAAGGAAGGAGAATACATCGTTTCCGACAATTTAATATTAAAGCCTGATGGTGACCCAAATCACACCTTAAACATTATTCAAAGAGAGATAGATATAAAGTTTTCTAATCTCAGGCAAAGATCTCTTTTCAATATTGGTGAAGAATTAAAATTCTTAACAGAAGCACCTTTTGGACTTTATACCAATATGCCTAATATGGCACTAATGGGTTTTGTTTTGAGAAAATATATTGGAGAACTATATATGGCTGATGTGGGCAGACCAATAGAGAAGGATGAAATGCGTGATTTGATTGGCTACATGTTTAGTTTCTGGCAAGACAATAAAAACCAGAACAAACAAAATGTAAGATTTGGTTCAAAGGAAGAAAGAGAGTTAAAAAAGATACTGCTTGAATTATTTTATTTAAAAGATTTCAACAGTATAACAGATACTCGATGGGCAATTGTTAATTACGTAAAAACAATTGCAAAATACCCTATTTGGTCATTGAAATATTATGCTGAAGGTAATAATATTACTCTTGCTATTGATGAGTTATTAAAACTTATTTATATTTCGACAAATGAAATAGATATAAAGTTAATATCAGGAGTTTTAGAAAAAATAAAGGAATATCGTTTTGAACTAAAATTAGCACTTAAACCTGAAATTTTCCGAATTGGATTTTTAACATTCTTGCAAAGTGTAGACGAAGACATTACTATTACAGAAGCTAATTTTAATGAGATTTCAGATTATTTGGTTTCAAATATGCAGGAAGAAATAGGTTTATGGAAAGAGGAAAATATTAAGCTTAAAGTATATCAATGGCATACACACAAAAATCCACCTACTCCAAATCCAACTCCGCCAAATAATCCTGATACTCCGCAAAATCCTGATACTCCTAAACCCATTCCTTCACCAGAAAGAGAAAAAATCATTTATAAAATCAGGAACTTTAATCGTGGTGAGCAAGAACTTAAAAATATGATTGTGAAAATGGTAGAAGAAAACCAACATTTTTCTCAATTGATAAGTTTGATAGATAAATATTTTAGTTAAGCGCATCAATGAAATTGATAGATAAAATAAAAGCATTTGAAAATATTGAAGGATTGATTTCTGAAATCAATTCTGATAAGGTTACACGAGATATACTATCAAGACGGTACCCAGTTAGATTGATTTTTTTGCAAAAATTTGAAACCTTCAGGTTGTTGATTGAAAGCTTATCTTCAATTGGTGTCGAAAACTATCATCTTGAAAAAGATTTACCTCATCCAGATGGGTGGATTACAAAAGATACATTAATCAGCATAGTAAAAAACTTGTCAAAGGACACGGCTGTTGTGCCTTTTTCAGAAATTGTAAGATTTTATTCTAAAGAGGACTTTAATAACTTCTTCAATCAGTTGCTATTAATTGAAAATAAAGATTTATCAAGACGGATATATCTACCAATAATAGGAGTTGAAGAGAGATTTGAAAAAGAATTTTTTCAGAATTTTACCAGAAAAGAGGAGTCTGCTCCATATTGGAAAATATCCAAAGAAACACCAAATTCAATAAAAGTATTTTTATCATCACAAATATACGCGAAAAAGATTGCTAATTATGAAACCATTGCCAATACGGAAGAATGGCTTAAGTTTTGGAAGAAAAAAAGCCCATGTGATGTTGTATGTTATTCGAAACCATTAAATTTATTTTACAAAAACTCTTTACCTGATACAATATTTACCATAGAACAATTTAACAATCCTAAAAAACTCATTGAAAAAATATACAATATAGAAATCCCCATTCCTTTTGTTAATTCTGAATACAAAAACTGGGAAAAACTATCCAGTCTGATAAATAATGATTATACTATTTTTAGTGCCTTTGTAAGGAAATATTTTAACGTTACAGTCCTATCAATTAATACTATACTTAATTATTGGTTAAAGACAGATGTTTTATTTGAAAAATGGCTATTAAAGCATTTTGTATTATCACAGAGCTGCTTAGAAAAAAAATACCTCTACAAAGTAATTGAGTCATTATCTGATTATTCAGATCACTCGTTGCTTAAAAGTCTTTACCAAAGAATATTTACTATAGAAATAAAAGAAGAATATATCAATGATCGTTTTGAATTAATTCAGCAGTTTTCAAACCATAAACCAATTAATCTTTGTGATGAGGCGATAAACGAACTAAATTATAACATTCAATCCGTTACCAATTATAGGCAAGCACTATTGCTTACAACAGGCATGTTCCAATTTGAGAAAGTTTACATTTTTAAATTATTTGTAGAAGATAAAATAACTGATCTCGATTTATTATTGCAACGATTTCCTGAAATTTTATATTATAATTCAGAATGTAAATTTGATAAATTGAATGCAGAAAACGAATGGATTATTGAATATTTTAGGGAATATAAGAAATCAAAATTTAATAATTCTGCTACCAAGCGCTTAAATGAATTATTGTCATTAAAGAATACTAATGAACAATCATTTTACAATTGGTATCACAGTTTCGATTCAATTCATAGTATTTTCCATGCTAATAAAGTAGATAAAGTAATTTGGATTGACGCTTTGGGTATTGAATGGGTCCCTTTTATTGAAAACTATTTAAATAATAGAAATCAGGATTTAAAAGTTTTGAAAAAAATTATTGGTGTAGCCAATCTTCCAACAAGTACTGAACAAAATAAATTTCCTGACACAAAATATATACAAGATTTTGATACTTTTATTCATTCCAATTTTTATTCTTATCCGGATTTTATTATTAAAGAAATGATTGAAATTAAGAGAATTATTGATAACTATCTTATTCTTGATTCAGGGCAAACTATTGCAATTGTATCAGATCATGGATTAACAGCTTTATCAAGACTTGCACCGTCAAAAAAATATGGAAAAGACGATAGCCATGAGGGTCGTTTTATTGAAGTAAAAGATAAAGATCATTTACCAGATACTGATTACATTATTCATAAATCGGAAATTGATCAAAAAAAATATTTAATAGCGTTAAAACATAATTCATTAGGGAAAAAACCGTCAAGAGAAGTTCATGGAGGATGCACCCCTGAAGAAGTATTGGTGCCCTTTATTATAATTTCTAATAAGAAAGATATTGCAGCAATTGATTATTCAATTACAATTGAAAAAACAGAACTATCTAAAAAAGAACCTCTTGTTTCAATAAACATAACACCTAAACCATTCTCAGCAAACTTTGAAATAAAGGGTAAAGTAACGACTCTAAATTTTAATGAAATAACCAATAAGTGGGAAGCTAACATTGACAAATTTCTATCTGGAAAAGTCCAAATGAAGATAAGGGCAGGAAAAAGTGAAAAAATATATACAATTAATATAATCTCAGGTATAATAGAGGAGGACTTATTTTGAACACACTTGACGAAAAAATAAAACAAGCTTTCCCTGATGAATCAGTAATAAAGATTCCTCAGAATTATAGCGTTTTTGCTGGTAAAAACTTGCCTTCATTTATTAAGGATTTCTTGATAAAACGTTATACGGATAGTTATGGAAATTTAGACCGAAATGGAGTTCTGAAATTTCTGGAAGACCATATTCCAAGTAAGGACAATGATCTTAAAAATCGGTTGCGCACGTATCGAGAAGAAGTAACTGTTTTAACAAGATTTATTGTTGAAACAGATTTAAAAAATGATAAATTGCTTTTTTCCATTCCTGATTTAGGCATAAAATCAAGTGAAGGCAGAATACCTGACCATGTTGCGAAAAAAAATAAAGAAATAAAAGATGGTGAACTTTGGGGAGTTGTCACTTTAGTATATCAGCCACCTGCAGACAAAGATAAGGGCTTTGTTGAACTTGTTAATTACAAGGCTTTCAAACCCTATAAAGTAGATTTGGAATATTACAGAGCAGCACGCAAAGAATTTAGTACAACTGAATGGATTGATTTATTAATACGTTCAATGGAATACAATCCAGATGGTTTTGAATCTTTGTCACAAAAATTGATGTTTCTAAGTAGAATTTTAATTTTTCTTGAACCTCGGCTAAATATGATTGAATTAGCACCAAAGGGTACGGGGAAATCATACATTTTTGGCAATCTTAGTAAATATGGATGGATGATCAGTGGAGGTAAAGTAACTAGAGCAAAGTTGTTTTATGATATGACAAAAAAATCAATGGGAGCAATTACTTTATACGATTTTGTCACAATGGATGAAATTCAGACAATTACTTTTTCTGACTCAGCAGAAATTCAAGCTGCACTTAAAAGCTACCTTGAATTCGGATATACTACAGTTGCCAATGTTAAATTAGTCTCTCAAGCGGGCTTAATTATAATGGGGAATATTTCTCTTTCAAGAGATAAAAAACCTATTAGGTTAAAATATTTTTCAGAATTACCCGAAACGTTTAAAGAATCTGCACTTTTAGATCGTTTTCACGGTTTTATTGAAGGATGGAAACTACCTCGAATTACTGAAGATTTAAAAATTAATGGATGGACGCTTAATGTTGAATATTTTTCTGAAATAATGCATGAACTTCGAGACAAACCAATTTATTCAGCTATTGTAAATGATTTACTGGAAGTACCTGCAAAAGCTGACACAAGAGATACAACAGCTGTTAAAAGAATAGCTACGGCATATTTGAAATTGCTTTTCCCGAATGTAAAAGATATTTCAGAAGTTGATAAAGAAGATTTTAACAGCTTCTGTTTAATTCCAGCGATCGAAAAACGTCAAATAATTAGAAGACAAATTCACTTAATTGATGAAGAATTTTCTGATGAGATGCCTGATATTAAAATATTGCACAACGAATAGCTTTATTTGATTATTTCGGTGAACCAGCGCCATTTATTCCGGCATAAACGGCTCCACCTAAAGGGTTCGGATTTACGTTGCAATATTTAATAGAAAAACGGAACACATCATTATATTATTCGTCAACAGAACAAAAAAAACTTATCCGCTCCCGAATATCATACCTTTATTATTTTCGGCCATTACTATAAAAATATAATCCCTCCGGGATTTAAAAACATTCTGAAATGGCATCTAACGCCCCCGAAAAGGAGAATTGTTTATAAAAAAACATACCAAGACCGTTGCAAAATAAAGCGAGGGTGAATTTTCTTGTTTTTTTACTAAAGATATTTAGTTTTATATCATCTAAAATGTTTTTTTATCGTTTTTTGCTCATTTTATCTCTATAATATTGCTGC
>Ga0183100_1000255_pt1 | contig 56594 bp, 48 predicted proteins | sample Biomet2_FD_127789 | JGI IMG/M metagenome (GOLD analysis project Ga0183100, IMG submission 127789) | Microbial communities from bioreactor (seeded with anoxic lake sediment) at LBNL, California, USA - Biofuel metagenome 2 | ecosystem: Engineered > Bioreactor > Anaerobic > Unclassified ...
TTGCCCCGCCCGTCACCCCCACCGCTGCCGCTCACTGCCGGACTCGTCCGGCAATTGAGCTGTTTAGTGAGCGACAGCCCATGCCTCCGGCGGTTGGGGCGCTTCGCCCCCAAACCCCAGACCGGCAAGGTGCCGGCGCCGAAACGGTCCCGGACTCGCTTTTGTCGTGTTTCCGGTCTTTTATTCCCGCCGTTCCGGTAGTATATTAATGGATATCACCGGAAAAACGGAAGAGGAAAGCATGACCGAATTCTATATCGTCCGCCACGGCGAAACCGCCGCCAACAGCCGGAATATCGTTCAGGGCCAGAGCGATGTCCCGTTGAACGAAACCGGCCTCGCCCAGGCCGCCCGCCTGGCGGAACGGCTGCAGACGGTTCCATTCGACGCGGTTTACTCGAGCGACCTCGACCGGGCAATGCGCACCGCCCGGATCATCGCCCCCGGCCTCGAACCGGTTCCCACCCCGGCGTTGCGGGAGTGGGATCTCGGCGACTGGGTCGGCCGCCCGTTCGACGAAGTGAAGCGGCTCTACCCCGATGAAGTCGACGGGTTCCTCCACGATCGCGAAGAACTCCAGATCACCGGCGGCGAATCGAAACGGGAAGCGTATGGACGGATTTACCGCCTTCTCGACGAATTGGCGGAAAAAGAGAACGGCAGACGAATTCTTCTGGTCACCCACTGCGGCATGATCCGCGCCATGCTCAAACATGTGCTCGGCGGCCCCGCTTCGCTCCCCCGGCAGCCCCAGGTGGGCAACGCGTCGTTCAGCCGCCTGCTTCACGCCGACGGCTGCTGGCAGCTCGGCAGCTGGAACGACACCAGCCACCTCGACGGCCTGACCTCCCGCGCCGGCGGCTATTGAGCGGTGAACAACTCAACCGAGGTTGTCGCTTCGCTGGTGTCATCCATCTGCATATTGTGCGAGGAGAATGGAATCAACATGATGATCCAGTTTTCGTAAGCGGCGCTGGAATTGATCTTGGAAAAACACTCCAGCGGTTTCCGGCTTTTGGCATCGAACACATTGATCGAAAAACGCCCAAAGGCATTTCGGGTATACTTGCTGAAAATCGGAATTTCCGGAATCGCAAAAGAGAGACTGGTATCGGGAAGCGGAATCGGCACCTGCGGCGTACCGATGAAGAACTTGTCGTAGTTGGTACCTAGAACACCGCAGAGCGGCTGAATAATGATGTCAGCCTCTTTCTTTTCCTTGGTAATGACGATATTAGCCTTGGACACCTGCATTTCAAGAATACCCTGGGCATACGTTTTATCGACCTGCGGCGCGAAATATTCGTAATCCATAAACGCCTTTTTCCCGGAATATCTCTTGAAATTGGTGCATTCGATTCCCCGTTCGATCGTCGTTGCGACCAAAAACTGTTCCACCGCAGAACGTTGGGTATTAGTAACCCACGGCGCGGTGCACGAGCAGAACAGGAATGCCAGCCCTATGAAAAGGAGTAAATAAAATCCTCGTTTCATGATTTCCTTTTTCGCTTGAATTTGTCGGACCAATCCGGCAGGGCAAACCGGCCATCACGGCAGAATGGAGTTCTAAAACGCTTTATAATACTTCCGAAAACCGAATTTTTCAACTATCTTTTCGAAATTTATTTGATAAAATCCAATCCGGAATCCGATCCCTGCGGCAGAGGGTTCCCGGATGCGCATTCCGGGAACATTTTACCTTGTTTCCGCTCCGGAAATGCGAAAAAAAGTGCCTTTTTCTTATTTTTCGAGCTTGATTTCCAATCGCGAACAACTATATTAAAGGCTGTTGAAGATCCTTCGGGATCGGTGACAAGACGCAGCCCCGTGGTGTAATGGTAGCACTAGTGATTCTGGTTCATTCAGTTGAGGTTCAAATCCTTGCGGGGCTGCCATTTTTTTTGCCCTGAAACGGGCACATCCGCAACAACTTCCGCCGATATACCATCACCATATTTCCCACATTCCGATTATCCATGTCGTTGATATTGTAACAAATCGATAATGTGCTTATATTGGAATATACAGAAATTACATGTCATGTCGTTGCACCAATCGGATTTTTTTACCGCCGATGTCATATGCCGCCCGCAGTGACTTCGAAGCAAAACCGTCGCACCGGCGAGTTGACATTTTACCGGAGGAGTGTTAGTTTATCTCCGGATATATCACTATGATGGCAGAAAGAACATGACCATACCATTCCTGTTGAGCCGAGCCTGCAATCATGACGGACTGCGTAAATATGGCGCCAATACGCTTTGGCTGTTCGCTGAGAAAGCCGTGCGAATGGCGCTTGGGCTCACCGTCGGCGTCTACATCGCACGGCAACTCGGCCCGGCACAGTACGGGCTGCTCAATTACGCGATCAGCTTTGTGGCGATCTTCTCGGTTGTCATCAGCCTGGGATTGGATGCGATTGTCGTGCGCGAGCTGGTCAGGCAGCCGCAGCGACGAATGCAGATTCTGGGTTCGGCCCTGGGGCTGGAGGGCATCGGGTATCTTCTGATGTTGTGCGGGGTTGGAGTCGGACTCCACTTCAGCGATAACGACCGGACGACGAATCTGCTGATCCTGGTCATTGCCGCGGGGTATCTGTTTCAGGTTCTGCAGCCGATTGATTATTTCTTCCAGGCCGAGGTAAAGTCAAAATACATTGCCGTCACCCAAATGGCCGCCTGGATTCTGGTATCCGCCGGACGGGCCTTCTGTGCCTGGCGGGGATATCCGTTGATATATTTTGCCGGGCTCGAAGCGGCCAATATCGCATTGCAGGGATTGGGCTATGCAATCTGCTACCAACTGACCTCGGGGAACCTGCTGCACTGGCGCTTTGAGCCGGCAACCGCGCGCAGGCTGTTCAAAGATTCCTGGATGTTACTGCTCAGCGGGATGATCGGAATTGTGTATATGCGCATCGATCAGGTGATGATCAAAGCGATGCTCGGCGATGCGGCGGTCGGCTATTACGCCGCGGCGGTCAGGCTGAGCGAATTGTGGTATTTCGTGCCGACGCTGGTTTGCACGTCGCTGTTCCCCGCGATAATCCGGGCGAAAACGGTATCTCAAGCGCACTACGAACGGCGGTTGCAAATGTTATATAACCTGCTGGCATCATTTTCGTTGCTGCTGGCAGTCGCGGTGATGCTTTTCGGCTCGCAGGTGGTCACTTTACTCTATGGCGAGGCTTACAGTCCGGCAATCGGTATTTTGAACATCTACATCTGGAGCGTCATGACGATTGCCCTCACTTCGGCATTGGGAAGATGGATGCTGGTGGAAAATTTACAGCTCATCTTAATGCTTGCCGGCGCAGTGGGCGTTATGGTCAATATCGGATTGAATTATCTTTTCATCAGGCGGTACGGCCTGAACGGAGCAGCACTGGCGACCATCATCAGTCCGTTGTGCAACCTGGCGGTGATTTTTATTTGCAACAAACCGAGCCGAAGCCAGTTCCGGTGCATCATCAAGGCGATTTTCCTTGTCTGGGTTATCCGATTGCTCAAGACTTTTCCTGAAATACGGCGTTAACGTATTTGCAAAACAGCAGTTTTTGCAATATGGTAATGCATCGGATGCTTATAACTTTCATCGCCGAGTAAAACATCAAAAACTTACTGTACAAATATCATAATTCGCGGCTCTATCAAATCGCCAGGAATGTTCGCAACTGCGTGCGGAAAGGCTGGAATGCCGCAAAGCTTCAACACCTGAAAACGTTGAAGCAGGAAGACTTCTTCGGCCTCTACCCCGAACGGTTTGTGATTGAAACCGTGCTGGGTTGCAATCTGGCCTGTCCGGAATGCGCGGTCGGGGCGGGGCTGATCAACCGTAAGTACGGCAGAATGTCATTGGATTCCTACAGGATAATTGCCGATAAGCTTAAACCATATGCCAAGGAATTGATATTAGTCATGTGGGGAGAGCCGCTCCTGAATAAGGATATTTTCGAAATTATCGCCTTGAGCGCTCAGTTTGCAAGCCGGGTTTGCATCAGCACCAATGGGAACTTGCTGGATGAAGCGGCGGCGGAGCGGTTGGTGAAATCCGGCTTGACCAGTATCATTGTCTCCATCGACGGCACCACCCAGGAAGTCTATGAGAAATATCGGGTCGGCGGCTCTCTGAACAAGGCCCTGGACGGTTTGCGTTGGTTGCAGGAAGCCAAGCAGAAGTACCGCAGCAAGATTATTATCATTCCGCAGTTCATCGTTTTCAAGCACAACCAACACCAGCTCGAAGAGTTTAATGCGCTGTGCGACAAGCTGGGGCTGAAAGCCGATTACAAAGCGCCGTACCTGCGCGACAACTCTGCATTATCCGCTTCGACATTGCCGCAATATCAGCGTTTCGTCTACACCGACAAGGCGCAGTGGACCGCCGGGATGAGTTCGTGCGACACCGCCTGGCAGAGCATGACCGTGTTGCGTGACGGAACGGTGGTGCCGTGCTGCTGCGCCTCCAACAGCGATGACCTCAACTTCGGAAATCTGCTGGAATCCGACTTGCCGGCCATCTGGGACAGCGAAGAATTCCGGCGTTTCCGCTGGCAGTTGATCCGGGGCAAGGGGCCGCAATTTTGCCGCAGCAACTGCTTGCAGCATTTTTACAAACCAAGTGAGGAGTGAATGCTCAAGCGAATCAAGTCCATACTTCGGCCGGCGGTCAGATATTGCAGAAATACGGTGACGGCAAGGCGGATCAACCAGATGTGCAAGCAGGAGAAAAGCCTGAAACTTGTGATCGGAGCATCGGGCGTCTGCCCGCAGGGGTGGCTCCCCATCGAACAATATTTCCTGGATCTCCGTTACGAACAGGATTGGGAAAAACGGTTCGGAGGCAAAGCGATCAAGGCGATTCTGGTTGAACATGTATGGGAGCACCTGACCGTGGCGGAAGGGGAAATCGCCGCCAGGTTGTGTTACAAATATCTGCAACACGGCGGGTACATGCGAATCGCCGTTCCGGACGGCTACCATCCCGATCCCGACTACATTGCCATGGTCAGGCCGGGCGGCAGCGGACTCGGCGCAGATGATCACAAATCCTTATATACCATCGATTCTCTCGGAGAGGTATTTCGCCAGGCAGGGTTCAGCATCAAACCGCTGGAGTACTTCGACGCCGACGGGGACTTTCACGCGGAAAAATGGGACGCGGCGGACGGGATGGTTTTTCGCTCCAGGCAATATGACGAACGTAATATCGGAGGAGAGCTGAAATTTACGTCAGTCATTATTGACGCCGTAAAACCATTGAAACAGTGAGTACACGGAGAAAAGGTGATGCCAAGCTGTTTCGCCAAGCCCTTTCGTGCATTTTTCGCTTTCCGGTGATTACTCCCGGTTTTCGGCGATCACCAATTTCTGCTCGACGATGCCGCCCTCATAGGTTTTGATCAAGGCGATCAGTTCGTTGATCCGGGCCGCCAGGGCGCTTCGCCGGTTGAGAGTATCCCACTTGTTTTTTCCGATTTTCGTGATCTCATCCCGCAATTCGGTGACTTCGCGGCTTCGTTGTTCCAGCTGTTGATTCAACGCCGCCACATCGAGGGTCGGCTGCGCTGCGACCGGATCAGCAGCAGGAGCAACCTCATTCTGTTTCGCAATTCGCAACTGTTCTTTCTGCAAAAACAACAGCCGCTGACATTGCGCAATCTGAAAATCCAACTGTCCAGCCTGAGTTTTGTAGTCAAGGTAGGAAATCAGAGAGGTGAAAGTGAACTTGTGTTCTTCACAATACCAATACTTCTCCGTCTGTCCTTCGCTTCCATCGCCGCCGGACAGCTTGCGGATCTTCGGCTTCACATGTTTCAGGCAGACGAACTGACATTCGATCTTTTGCCGTTCCTGCTCCAGCGACTTCAGCTCGTCCTCCATCTTCTTCAGAGCCAGACTGAGCCGTTTCGTCTCGGAATCGACCGGCGGGGTCAATTTCAAAACCGGAATCTGGTTCAGATTCGTCTTTTGCCTCGTCGCGGCCTGGGCTCGATACAATCCGGTACGAACCTCCGACAACGCCTGGCTGGCGGCCGAAAATCCGGTCTGAGAAGCTTTCAGGCCGGCATCGATCGCATCGAGCTCGGCATTGCATTTTTTGAGCTCCTCCGTCGCGAGGTTCAGTTCGGCTTTCTTCGCTTTGGCTTCTTCCTGATAGACAACGATCTTTTGCTCGGCGGCAGCGACCCGGCCGGCCTTTTCCGCCCTGATCTGTTTCGCCTTATCGTGCAGGTACCATGCGTAACCACCCCCGACAACCGCAATCAGCAGCAGGATAAACAAGCCTTCCGTCAATGTAAAATTATTCCGTTTCATCTTTGTCTTCGTTTTCATTCAAACAGTTCAAAAAAATTCATTTGGCGGCGCATTCCTAATAGAGTACCACGTCCGTCCGACTTTTTAAAGCGATTTCTAAAAAAACATTATGATTTTTCCACCCGCGGAAAGCGCCCGCAACAGATTCGCCGCCGCCCGCGGAATCGACTTCGAGCAAGAACTCGCCAATCTCACGGTTCAGACGGAACGCCCGGAAAAGAATCCCCTCCCGGCATCTCCATGCGTCTCATTTCTTGATGGTAATATATTTGGGCAGAAGCGATATTTCGATATTCTCACCGGTGACCAATTCCGGACGCCCGACCATGTCGACGACTTCCGATGCGCCGGGAAGATGGATCGTCCGGGGACCGAAACTCGTCCAGGCCACCACCACCTGCCGCGAACCGTTCTCGAACACATACGCCGTCGCATCGCTGCCGTCAAACAACTGACGCTTGAATTTCATAAAGCGGAGGCGATCGATCAGCGTGGAATAGGCGACCAACGCCGTTTTCGGGGAAAAATCCCAGTTGACCAGGCCGAAGTTTATCGCACTGTCCTGCGGATTGACTCCGGCGTTGCGGAAGTCGCTCCAAAAAAATCCCTGTACCCGGTCCCCGACCATTCCGGTAATCGTGGCCACCACCAGAAAACGCGCCTGGTCAAGCTCGGAATACCCGTTTTCGGGATATACCGGGGAAGAATAATCGGTCATATACAGCCCGGAACGATCTCCGTGTGACTTCATCGCCTCAAGGATGGGGCGAAGCGAATCCCGAAATGAGCCTTCTATTAAGGAATTCTCCTTCGGAACCCCGACATACGGATGACAGGCGACTCCGGCAATCCCGCTCGTAGAACGATAAAGCAGATCGAGGTAGTCCCCTGCTGCAAGCATCCCGTACTTTTTGTTGCTGACCGAGGAAAGTCCGCCGACAATCACCCGGGGGGGAGGCTCCCCCGCCTCCGCGGCCGCCGACAATGCGGCGGAAAACAGTTCTCCGTACACCTTGGTGGAATACCTGCCGAGATTCGGCTCCCGGCCGATCTCCCAGACGGGAATACGCTCCCGGTAACGGGAAAAGACGGTCTTCAAAAATGTCTTCCAGGCGGAAGCGTCAGGCACCGCGGAGAGCCGGTTCCTGCCCTGCCTGACTACAGCCCAGGAAGGTACGCCGGAGACCACCGGCCATACGGAGAGGCTTCGCCTTTCCGCCTCATCCACGATCAAATCGGTACGTTCGAACGTGAATTCCCCCAAGGACGGCTCAAGTTCATCCCAGGCAAAATCGGTGCACACGCTGCCCAGCCCGGCCCGGTGCATCAAATCGAGCGTGGCCAGCATCGTCGCCCGATCGCACCAACTGAGATGGGCGCCGGCGCCGAAGCGCGGGTCCGGGCGCTCCGTGGAATCGAAGGAAGGCAGCACGGCGACTTTGGTTTCCGCCAGTCCGCCGTTCGAGGCGGTGCCGTCTTCGGCCAAACTGCTCCTGACGGTAAAAATACCATTCTCGGGCAGCGTAACGGCGAACCCATAATCTGCACGTTCCCCTCCTCCCAACTTGACCGGCCAGGCCCGAATGCCGATCACTCCGCCGGAAAAATCACAAACCGTACACCCAAGCAGGGCCTCCTGCGGAATTGCCGTCCGGTTGCGAACCTGAATGTGAAGATCGAACAAGTCCCCTTTGCGAAAGTAGAAACACTCGACCTGATTGGTCACCGCCAATGCCCGGCTCACCGGCAAAAATCGCAGAACCGCCGGCCGGATCAGGCCGCCTCCGGAAGGTTCACGCCCCGGAGAAACCCGGATGGCGACCACGTTCTCCCCCTTTCGCAGCACCTCCGGCGGCACGTCGTAGGTGCGCGTCACATATTTGCCGCCCGAACGATCGTCGCTGAAGTCTCCGGTTTCGCCGATCAGAACCCCGTTGAAGTAGGTCTTGTCGCAACTGGAGACCCCTTCAAGCACAAGCTCCACCGGCCCGAAAACCGGATGGCGAAGCGAGACCCGGGTGCGATACCAGCCGATGCCGTCGGCGTCGGGGAAGCCGGACTGTTTCCAGAAACCGGGAACTTCGATCGTCCGCCAGGCGCTGTCGTCGAACGCGGGGGCGGCGAAAGCCGGGTCATCACCGGCGCAGAACCGCCAGGCCCGGTCAAGTTTCATTTCCAGGGGCGCAGGGTCAGCCGGGGCTCCGGCCAGTTTCGCAGAAGAAAGAACCATGCCGAAGGCCGCCAGGAGGAGAGTCCCAAGCACGCGTTTCATAATTTTATCCCATATCAATTTAATGATTTTGCTCTTCGCTCCGGCATTCCGCCGGAGAGAACGCCGTCAAGACCGGAGATCTGCATGCCTTCATCCGATCGATGGCCGCAGAGGAAAATACGTTGGCCACGATGTCCGAATTTTAAATTCGGTCTGTCCGGCCCGAAGCATTTCCCGCAAAACCGATGCCGTTCAAATGCCGGAGCGGTTGTAGCGCTGGCGGATCGTGTCCGGGTAGGTCGCATTGGAAAGCAGCGTGTCGTAACTGATTTTCCCCTGCTCGTAGAGCTGCGCCAGCGAATGGTCCATCGTACACATGCCCTGCTTGGAACCGAGTTCGATCTGGGTGTAGAGCTTGTGCCACTCGCCGTCCCGCATGACGTTGCGCGACGCTCCGTCGACCGACAGGAATTCGTAGGCGAGATACCGCCGCTTGCGGTCGATCGAGGGGAGCAGCTGCTGCGTCAGCACCCCTTGGAGCGAATTCGCCAGCTGGGTGATCGTCTGCGCCTGCTGCTCCGGCGGAAACACCCCCACGATGCGCTCCATCGTATTGACCACGCTCGACGTATGCAGCGTGGCGATGACCAGGTGGCCGGTCTCCGCCGCCGTCAGAGCGGTGGAAATCGTGTCCATATTGCGCATCTCGCCGATGGCGATCACATCCGGGTCCAGCCGCAAAATATGCAGCAACCCGGAGCTGAAACTGGGCACGTCGCTGTACAGTTCCTGCTGCACCACCAGCGCCATCTTGTGCTCATGGACGAATTCGATCGGGTCCTCCAGCGTGGATATCTTGCAGCGGCGGCGGCTGTTGATCTGGTCGATCATGTAGTTGAGCGTGGTGCTTTTGCCCGATCCGGTCGGACCGGTGACCAGAATCAGCCCCGACGGCCGCTCGATCAAAGTGTCCAGCTTCTCGGGCAGCCCGAGCTCCGCGCGGGTGCGCAACTGGTTCGCACAGGCCCGGATCGCCAACTCCGGCTTGCCGTTCCTGAGGTAGATCGACACCCGGAACCGCCCGAGCTCCTCGTGATTGAGCGAGTAGCAGAGCGCCATATCCTTGTCGAACATCTCGCGCTGAACCGGCGTCAGCGTATCGAACGCCAGGCGCGAGAGCTCCTCCGCCGTGCAGGGCGAACTTTCCGCCAGGATGATGTCGCCGTTCACACGCCACGCCGGGGGAAGCCCCGCAATCAGGTGAATGTCCGACGCATTGTAGCGCCGCGCCGTGTACAACAGTTGTTCCAATGTGATGTCGCTGTTCATTCGTCGCCTACCTTCCGAACAATCTCGCCCAGAATCCCGGAGCCGTCGCCTCTTTGAGCTCCGCCGGGATGATATAATCGCTCATCAATGCCGCACACTGCTCCAGCGCCTTTTGCGCCGCGGTGCGCTGCTTGAGCTTGAGCTGGATTCTCGCCAGCAGAAGATAAAGCTCGCCGCGGGTTCCGCTCTTTTCCAGCGCCGGAAGCAGAAATTTGAGCGCCGTCGTCGCCGACGCCGCAGTATCCGCAAAGAGGCAGGCCGAGGCGATCAAAAAAGCGCACTTCCAGTCGGCCCGGCCCGCCATCGCGGTGGCCTGCTCGAAACAGTATTCCGCATTGCGGCGGGAGTAGAGGAAGATTTCGCCGCGCACGATGTGCGGCAGCATCCCGCCGCCCGCCTCCAGCGAGGAGTCGGAGTAGCCGCACGCCCGGTCGAAATCCCCAGTCCGCGCCGCCGCCAGCGCCCGCAGCGCGAGCAGTTCCGCCGTTTCGCCGACAACTCCGACCGCGTTGCCGTACCAGAGTTCCGCCTCGTGGAACTCTCCGAGTTCGGTCAAGGCGAAGATCTGCCCAAGCCAGGCGGCGGCGGCTCCCGCATCAAGACCGACGGCGCGGGAATACTCCTGCAGCGCCGCCTCGTATTCGCAGCGGAAGAAAAACCGGTCGCCGCGATCGATGAAATATTGCGCATTTTTCGGCGCCTCGCCCCGGACGGCGGGGATTTCCGGTTCGGGCGCGGTTTCCTGCGGGGTTCCGGAGAGTTCAAGTGAATTGAATCGGCCCATATTACTCCTGCTCAGAATGAGGTTCCGGAGCAATATACTCCGGATTCCTCCGATTAACAAGCGATCTGCGCCGCCAGAAGGGAAAATGAATCGATTCCAGCCGCCCGGTAATCTGCGACCGGTTGATGACCGCGTAATTCCGCGTCCACAAGTGGCCGTTGCCGCGCTGCGCAGCGGAGGGGTAGATCAGGAATTCATCCTTCCCCAGCGTCAGTTCCGGCAAATTCGGCAGACGGTACCGGTCGTTGAGCGGGAGGATTTCCGCCGGCTTGCCGTTGACCTGAAGTCGCCCGTCGGAGATGGAAACCACATCGCCGGGCCCGGCGAGCAGCCGGTCGAAGAACTCCCCGGCGCCGTAGACGAATCCCTGTATCCTCAACCGGACGATGTCGCCGGGCGCGGGGTCCGGCGGATTGGTCGTTTCGACCGCCCATTCGCCGGGGTGAAGGTCCGTTCCGGCGAACTCCATCCCGATTGTGGTGTAAGCCGCCTGATCCAGCGCCGCATCGGCGATCCGGAAATAGCTCTGGTGAAAAATCTGGAAGCTGAAAAAACTCAGGAGAACCGTGAACAAAAGCCGCTGGCGAAACGGCCAGGCGGCGAAGCGGAACATATCGCAAAGCGACAGCGCCGGCCCCATCGCCGCCACGGCGAGCGCCCAGGCGGTGTAGAGGGTTCCGATCGCATAACAGAAGAGCACCCAGCCGGCAAGGAAGATCCCGAGATAGATCGCCCCGCGCACGTAACGGCCTTTGCGGAACTGGAAGAATCCGGGCAGCAGCAGGTCCGGCAGCAGCGTCCACCACTCGATCCGCAGTCGGGCAGAGCTTGTGGCGGAGAAAAAGGGCCGCAACACCGCCCCGCCGTTCGCATCGTAAATGCTCATCACGTAACCCGCGACGGCACAGGGCATCATGAAGAAAGCCAACCCGGTACCGACCATCAGCCAGGAACAGATCAATCCGCCCAGCACCAGCCCAAGGCAGAAAATACCCAGCGGAACGCGATCATGGCGGAACTGGTAGAATCCGGGAAGGAACAAATTGAGCTTGAAATCCCAGCTCAGCCCGGGGTCCTGCTCCAGTCGTTCCTGTTCCGACGGCTCGCTCCAGCGGAAGCCCCGCCTGCGGCGGAACCGTTGAACCCATTCCCGGAACGGATGCTTCCGCTTCGCCCGCGGCGGATTGGGGTCGATGGAGACCCGCTCCGGCGCGCTGAGCGAAGCGCCGCACTTCACGCAGTTCACCACGTGGTCGAAATTGCCGAACGAGCAGCGGGGACAGCTCTTCATCGATCAGGAGCCTCTCTCAATGCTCGTCGGTATTCACATCGACGCCGAGGTGGACTTCGCCCTGGAAATACTCCGAATTGGGGTCGAAGCTGACCTCTTCGCCGACGATCTCGGCGAGCAGCTTCGCCATTTCGCGGCAGTTTTTGCCGCCGAAACCGGAGATGTCGCCGCGGACCACTCCCTCGGGGGAAATTTCGATTATGATTTCACGGGCCGCCATGGTTCAGTCCTCCCAGCTGCGCAGTTTGAGGTGGATGTTCTCGTCGTCGTCGATCGACTGCTCCACCAGTTCCATATTGGTCCTTTTCTTCATCTCCTCGATGAGCCGGTTGTAGACGTACTGCTGAATGACTTTGCCGGCAAGGGTTTCGCCAAGCTCCTTGAGCTCCGCCTTGGAGTGGCCTTCGCCGGAGACGCACACCCGGACCCGGCCGCGCACGTCGCGGGAGATGCGCACTTCGACCTCCTCCTTGCGGAAGACCATCTCCTCTTCGCGGCCGATCGTCGAAGAGACTTCCTCGACGTTCTTGACCTCGATCTCCACCTCCTGGCGGACGCCGGTGCGGGTTTCCAGATTCACTTTTTCCTCGGCGATGGTCCGCACCGTCTCTTCGACGGCGGAAAATCCCATCGCCACCAGCACGGCGCTGGCCGCGGAAACGACCACCGGCCAGGCGGCCGGAACGATCATCGGGGCCACAACTACGATTCCGCTCATGATTGCTCTCCTTCCGTAGCAAATTCCAGCTTTCTCTTTTCGTCGGCGGCAAAGGCGTTGCCGGAGGTGGCCGGCCGGGCGCGCCCCCGGCACCAGTCGCGCAGCTTGCGAATCTCTTCGGAAAGCGTCCGCGAAAGCGGCACGGTCGCGTTCAACGCCAGCAGGATGTCGTTCTGTTCCAGATCCCGCCCCGCGTAATAACAGTCATACAGCGCGGCAACGACCGCCGCCTCGATTTCCGCCCCGCTGTAGCCGTCGGAATATTCCGCAAGCTGCGCCAGGTCGAAGTAGCGGCAGTCCCGGCCGCGCGATTCGATTTTGAGCCGGAAAATTTCGGTGCGCTCCTCCGCCGTCGGCAGGTCGACGAAGAAGATTTCGTCGAAACGCCCTTTTCGCAGCAGTTCCGGCGGGAGCTGCGAAATATTGTTGGCGGTGGCGATCACGAAGACCGGCGAAGTTTTTTCCGCCAGCCAGGTGAGCAGCGCGCCGAAGATGCGCGCCGAGGTTCCGCCGTCGGTGTTGCCGCTCGAGCTGCCGACGCCGCCGAACGCCTTCTCGATCTCGTCGATCCAGAGGATGCAGGGCGAAATCGATTCCGCCACCGCCAGCGAGCGGCGCATGTTCTGCTCGGTGGAACCGAGCGCGCTCGAAAATAGCTTGCCTGCGTCAAAGCGGAGCAGCGGCATCTGCCAGGCGGCGGAGACCGCCTTGGCGCAAAGGCTTTTCCCGCAGCCCTGCACGCCGAGGAATAGTACGCCCTTGGGAGCGGGCAGCCCGAACGCGCGGGCGTTTTCGGAAAAGGCGAAAGAGCGTTTCCACAGCCAGTCCTTGAGCAGGTCGAGGCCGCCGATCTGGTCGAAACTCTCGGTGGTTTCGTAGTATTCGAGAATGCCCGATTTGCGGATCAGCTGTTTTTTCTCATCGAGCACGATCGGAACGCTCTCCATCGACAGCCCGTTCTGGAGAACGAGCGCGCGGGCGAAGACGTTTTCGGCCTCGCTGAAGGTGAGGCCGAGCGCCGCCCGGAGCAGCGCTTCGCGCGCCTCGTCGGGCAGGTCGATGACCAGGTTCGGATTCTCCTTGACTTCGGTCAGCACCTGGTCGAGCATGTCGCCCATGACGGTGAGGTCGGGCAGCGGATAATCGACCACGGTCACGTCCTTCTCCAGATCCTCGGTCATGCACATCGTCGGCGTGATGAGAAAGAGCGTCTTGTAACTGTTCTTAAGCGCCGCCGCGGTTTCGCGCAACCGGCGGATCACCGCGAAATTGCGGTTGCCCATGTAGGGGTGAAAGTCGAAAAAGACGAAGATCGCCGACTCGATGTTGCTGATCACCCGGTCGAGCGCCGCCAGCGGGTCGCGCGTCCCCGGGTCGGAACGCAGTTTCGATTGCTCGGTGAGTCCGATCGGAACCACGCCGGTGTTGAAGCTCCAGGTGTAGAGCTTTTTCTCCTGCCGTTCGGCGATGCGCCGGATGTGGGCGAGCGCCCGCTCTTCTTCGTAGGAGATCACATTGATGACCGGGTAACGCGCCCGAATCAGCATTTCCAGTTCATCATAACAGGGTCTGGGTTTCGGGTCCATCGTTGCATTCTCCCAATATGGTATTGAGCAGTTCGCGCATTTCGGCCGGAACGTCCTGAACGGCGATCTTGCCGTCGGGACGCAGAATCAATTCGCCGCTGAAGCGGGAGGGATTTTCCTCCGCCGGGGGGGCGTCCGCATTGTAACGCGCGTAGAGCCGCGTAAGGTTCAGTTCGCATACTGCGCGTTGAATCGTCTCCCACTCCTCCGGGAGGGGCGGGTGGCAGCATCCGGCGCGGTCCGGCAGCAGCTCGTTGAGGCTGACCGGCACTTCGGGCAGGTGTTCGGCGATGAAGTCGAGGATCGGCAGCGTGCAGCATTCGATATGTCCGCGCAACGGAAGCTGCCGGATCAGCAGCCGCCCGGGGTCCACCGCGAGCAGGTTGCGCCGGACCACCTGCTCATACTCCCCGTAACCGCAGAACGCGGCGGCGCAGTCGGCGGTGAATTTGTAGTCGGCGACATAATAATCGACGAAGGCGTCGATCATTTCGAACGTTTCGTCGGTAAAGAGAAAATCGCTGTTCCAGACCACCGGAACATCGGAGTCGAGCCGCCGGACCACTTCGACCGCCGCCGGCAGCGAACAGGTGGGTTCGCCGCCGAGGATCTGCAACGCCCGGATTGTCCCGGCGCGGAACAGCCGGTCGACGCGGGCGGCGATTTTTTCCGGGTCGAATGCGGCGGTATTCGCCTCCGCCGGGCGCATGAACTCGCGGTTGGAGCAATAAAGGCAAGTGAGGTTGCATCCGGCGAAATAGAGCATCTGACAAGGATTGAGCAGCGGTTCTTCGCCGTAGGTGGTGAAGAATTTCGAAACGCGCGGGGTGCCGACGCCGCAAAAACCAGTCTCCCCGGAAGCCCTGCCCACGCCGCAGCGCCGTTCGCACAGGCGGCAGGGGGAAGAGAGTTCGGTGACTTTGCCGGACAGTTCCGCCCAATTTCCGGGGCGGACGGTTCTTTTCACAATATTCTCCATATTGAGGAAAATAATGCTGAGAAATCAAAAATGCAAGACGGAATTCCTCCTCCTTGAAAATTATTTGAAAAAAAGGAATTACTCACTCTTTTTCCGATGCATACGCGGAATGGCGGACAGCCCTTACCCGGCCCCGGTTACGCTCCGGCAGGGATGATAATGGTGAAGGTGGTCCCCTGTCCGGGCGTGCTGTGGAGGGTGATCTGCCAGCCGTGCGCCTTGACGACGGCCTGGACAAGGGCAAGCCCGAGACCGTTGCCGGGAAGATTCCGGCTGGCGTCGCCCTGGAAAAAGCGTTCAAAAACACGTTTCTGGTCGTCCCCGCTGATGCCGCACCCGGTATCGGCGACTTCGATCCGGATGGAGTCGGGGGTTTGCTTGACGCTCACCTCGACCCAGCCCTTGTCGGTGAATTTGAGCGCGTTTTCGAGCAGGTTGGAGATCACCCGCTGGAATTTCGTCTTGTCCGCCATGATGGGGAGCGGAACCCCGGGAAGATTGAGGCGGAGCTCCAGGTCCTTCTCTTCAAACGCCGGCTGCATGATTTCGCAGAAATCCCGGAGGAGGCCGACCAGGTCGATCTCAATTTTGTTGATCTCCTTGGGGTTGGAATTGGTCCGGGTGATTTCCATCATGACGTTGATGAGCTCGCGCATGCGGGCGATCTCTTCGGCGGCGGAAGCGCAGGCGGAGCGGACCGGTTCGCTCAAATTACGGTCACACAACAGCAGTTCGACAGTACCGGAGATGCGGGTGAGCGGCGTTCTCAGGTCGTGGGCCACGTCGTCGGAAATGGCCTTGAGTTCCTTGAGGAGCTCCTCGGTACGCGCGTTCATGGCGTTGAACGTCTCCATGAGCTCGCGGATTTCAAGGTCGCCGTCGGCAATGTCGTCGATGCGGTAACTGTAATCGCCGGAGGAGATCCGGCTCATGGCCAGCGTGGTGCGCCGGATGCCCCGGATGAACCGCAGCGAAATAAGCCAGCCGACGCAGATTCCGATCAGCGTCACGACGGCCAGCAGCCCGAAAAACAGCAGCGCGTACCGGGTCAGTATCTGCTCCTGCGGCTTCTCGCTGCGCCCGATCACCAGTTTCCGGCCGTCCGGCAGGGTGAAGCGGGTGAAGATGAAATTCGGATTCTCCTCCAACCCGGAGATCAGCCGGGCCGGGTCGGAAGCGGCGGACTCCGGTTTCGCTTCGGTGTCTTCGATCCATTCATCGAGCATGTCGCTGGTGAGGAAGGCGGAGCCGTCGACATTGAAGATCCCAATGAAGAAATTGTCCTGCCCGCGGGCGTAAAGCTGCTGCGTGAAATAGCGGCGAAGATGGCCGAGATGGTTGACGACGTTGATCTTCCGGGAATAAATCAGCTTGCCGTTCTGAACGCGCATTTCGTAGAAATCGCAGCGATAGCAGGCAAACGCGGTGTTGTAGACCCGCCGGACATGGTCGGTGCCGTAGGAGACGGTGCGGTAAACGTAGTAGACCTCGACGCCGGGAAATCTCTGGTTGAGCACCGCTTTTTCTTCTTCCGGATAGTCGCTGCCGGGGCGGATTTCGCCGAAGCGGTCCACCCGCGGCCCGGTGATGTAGAGCAGTTCCACCTCGGAGGCGATCATCCGGGTGTTGGCGTCGTCGGCCCGGTTGAGCATGGAGGTGATCAGGTAGACCATCAGCCAGAAAATCAGCGAACATGAGATGAAGAACAGCAGCGCATAGCTCAGCGCCATGCGGGTTTTCAGTGTGATATGGCGACGGTTTTTCTTATTCCAGAACATAGCCGATGCCGCGCACCGTGTGAATGAGTTCCCGGTCGAACGGGCGGTCTATTTTCTCCCGCAATTTGTACATGCGGGTTTCCACGATATTGGTCTGGGGGTCGAAATTGTATTCCCAGACGTGTTCCATGATCATGGTTTTAGTGACCACCCTTCCGGTGTTGCGAACGAGATATTCCAGGAGATCGTACTCGCGCGGCGGCAGATCGATCTGCTGCCCGGCGCGGGTCACCTTGCGGGTCAGGAGATCGACGCAGAGGTCGGCGACGGAGAGCGTGGTCGGCTCGCTGCTCATCGACGAACGGCGAAGCTGGGCCTGAATGTTGGCCAGGAGCTCGGTCACTGAAAACGGCTTCGACAGATAGAGGTCGCCGCCGGAGTGCAGCCCTTTGACCTTGTCCTCCAGCGAATTCCGGGCGCTCAGGATGATGAGCGGCGCGTTGATTTTCGCTTCGCGGATCTTGGAGATCACGGTGAACCCGTCCACCAATGGGAGCATGATGTCGATGATTCCGAGGTCGAAAGGTTCGGTCTGGGCGAGGCCGAGGCCGTTCAGGCCGTCCGCCGCGTAAATGGTGGTGTACCCGGCTTCCTTGAGCGCTTTGAGCAGAAAATCCGCAGTTTTTTTGTCGTCTTCGATGACCAGAATCTTCATTGGAACTCCCTCGCCTGTTTCCGGACCCCGGAAACGAAGGCCTCTCTATTCAAAGTACATCCGATTCCCTGTTTTTTCCAGCGGCAAAGCCGGTTCCGCGCCGATTTTGTCGGAAAATGCAATTTTTTGCATATATTTTTCGAAAAACACAATAACTCGGCTTGAAATTTTGTTATTCGCAATTATAATTATTAATATTGCGAAATTCGAATTCAGAAAGGAAGTTTATTATGATTATCGGATTGGCGAAGGAAATCAAGAACGAAGAGTATCGGGTCGGCCTGACGCCGTCGGGCGCCGGCGAGTACGTGGCGGCGGGGCATCGGGTGCTGATCGAGAAGTCGGCCGGAACGGGTACCGGATTCGCCGACGAGGAGTATCTGGCGCGCGGCTGCGAAATCGTGGCGGACCGCAAGAAGCTGTTCGACGACTCCGAGATGATCGTCAAGGTCAAGGAGCCGCTGCCGTGTGAATACGGCCTCTTCCACCCGGGGCAGATTCTCTACACCTACCTGCACCTGGCGGCGGACCTGGAACAGACCGAGGCGCTGCTGGCCGGGAAGGTGACGGCGTTCGCCTACGAGACGGTGATGGAGGCGGACGGTTCGCTGCCGCTGCTGGCCCCGATGTCGCAGATCGCCGGGCGGCTCTCCATTCAGGAAGGCGCCAAGTATCTGGAGAAGCCCTGCGGCGGACGCGGGCTGCTGCTCTCCGGGGTTCCCGGCACGGCCAAGGGCAAGGTGCTGATCCTGGGCGGCGGCGTCGCCGGATCGAACGCCTGCCGGATCGCCCTCGGAATGGGCGCCGACGTGACCGTCATGGATATCTCCGCGAAGCGTCTCGCCGACCTCGAAGCGGTGTTCGGCACCGGGCTCAAGACGCTCTACTCCAGCCGCGAGAACATCGTCAACGAGCTGGCGCAGGCCGACCTGGTGATCGGTTCGGTGCTGCTCCCCGGCGCACTGACTCCGAAACTGGTGCGGAAATCCGACCTCGCCTCGATGAAGCCGGGTTCGGTGATGGTGGATATCGCCATCGACCAGGGCGGCTGCTTCGAGACCTCGCACGCGACGACGCATACCGAGCCGATTTTCACCGTCGACGGCGTGGTTCACTACTGCGTGGCGAACATGCCCGGCGCGGTCAGCCTGAGCTCGACCATCGCGCTCACCAATGTGACCAACCGTTACGGACTCATGATTGCGAACAAGGGAGCCATGAAGGCGATCGCCGAATCGGCCGCCCTGAAATCCGGTTTGAACTGTTTTGATGGAAAATTGACCAACAAAGCAGTGGCGGAAGCGCACGGGATGGATTATATTACCGCATGATGGATGAAATCGATCGAAAAATCGTAGCCGCATTGATCGCCGACGGACGCGCGGGCAACAATACCATTGCCCGCGACCTCGGCATCTCGGAAGGCACCGTGAGGAACCGGGTTCGCAAGTTGGTCGAATCCGGTTACCTCTGGGTTTCCGCGTGGATCAATCCGGAGATGGTGGACGATCACCAACTGTTCATGCTGGGGGTCAAAGTCGCCGCCAGCAAAGACCTGACCCGGACGGCCACCGCCATCTCCGAATTGAAGGAGGTGCAGTCGGTGGCCATCACCACCGGCCGCTACGACCTCCTGGTCGAAGTGTGGCTCCCGGCCAAACACGGCCTGATCGAGTTCATCGACGGCCCGATGCTGAAAATCGACGGCATCGTCTCGACCGAGAGTTTCCTCGCCATGAAAACGTTCAAGAAATGGCTCGACCCCGGCCAGTGAGCCCGGGAAACCGGCCCGCCGTCCCGTTTCTCCGGTTCCCGGACGCATTTCATCATAATGTAATTTTCCCATAATACGTTTTTAGCTCTCCCGGCGTATATTCTGCAGCATTGACCACTTATATGGAAGGATGCAGAAAAATGCCGAACAGGAAATTTACACTTATCGAATTGCTCGTCGTAATTGCGATCATCGCAATCCTCGCCTCCATGTTGATGCCGGCCATCGGCAAAGCCCGCACCCAGGCGAAGATCACCTCATGTCTTTCCGGTTACAAACAGACCGGCATGGCCTACAAGATGTACAACGACGACTTCGCCGACTGCATGCCGATCGTCGCCGGAAGCACCGTCGACAACGACAGCAACCACGGCGGAAACCTCGCCGGACAACTCTATTTCAACCCCAAATCTCCGGAAACCGTCAACCCGTCGGTACTGGGATTGCTCATGCAGTATATGGGTCGGAGCGAAGTCAACAGCCAGGACCCGACCACGTGGAACCGCATCAACTATTTCGAGTGCCAGGCCCAGGATTATCTGGCCGACTACAACCGCAACACCGCCATCAAAAACGGCCGCTGGTTCAATGGCGGAGTTCACTTCGGCGCATGGAGCGCAAACGGCGACGTCGCCTTCAAGACCAACCGGACCGTGAATCCCAGCACCAAAGTGGTCATGATGTGCGACCTGTTGTCCAACCGCGACGCCTGGGTCTATTTCCGCCCTTACTGGAAATCCGCCGGACTCGATACGAAAAGCTCAAGCTGGCAGAAGCTCTCCGGTCCCCATAACGGCGGCTGCGGCTTCCTCTATATGGACGGCCATGCCGCCAATCAGCGTTTCGGTTACTGGATGAACCCGAACATGACCAAAGTCCGCATCTCGATCTTCAACCCGTATATCGCCACCACGCAAAACTGACAATCCGCATTGATCAAAAGAAAGAAAGAAAGAAAGAAAGAAAGCAAAGTCAAATGCAAATGAAGAAAATCAGTCTGATCCTGTTGATGTTGACGGCGGCGATTCTGCTGCACGGTTACGAGGTCATGATCCTGGGCGATACCCATTACGATACCCCGGAGACCCGCCTGAAAGATGAGAAGCTGACTGAGAATCAGGAGAAAACGCGCACCCGCAACTTCGAACGCTGGGAAAAAAATATCCCCGCCATGCTGGGCGCGGCCGGAAAACGCTCGGCTCAGAATGTTGCGTTCGTCGTTCAGCTCGGCGATATCATCCAGGGCGGATGCGGCAGCGAAGAGTTGCAGACCAAGGCGTTTCAGGAAGTCCTGGCCGTTTTGAAGAAACAGTTCAGCGTTCCGCTCTATGTGGTCAAGGGCAATCACGACATCCACGGCCCCGGAGCGGAAGAAGCTTTCGCCAAAGTCATGCTGCCTTATCTGAACCGGGAATTCGGGCAGAAAAACGCGGTGGAGAACAGCTCGCACTATGCGGTCATGCACGACAAAGATCTTTTCCTCTTCTTCGATTCGATGAAGCCGGACGCCGGTTTTGTCGAAAAGGCGCTCGAGGAACACAAAGACGCCCGCCATGTGTTCTTCCTCACCCACCTGCCGGTGATCCCCTCCGGCGAAGGCCGCAAACCCGACTGGATCGTCTACGGACTGCGTTCGGACAACGCGCCGGAACGGCAACGGCTGCTGAAACTCCTGGCCCGGCATAACGCGATCGTTCTCTGCGGACACATTCACCGCACCGTGCTCTCCCGCTATCGCTCCGAGGACGGCACCATCACCCAGCTCACCAGTTTCGGCATGCCGGTCTCGCTCGATGGAGAATATAAAGAAATAAAGGGGACCGGAGAAGATTACTTCGCCGTGGAGGATATCAAAAATGCGATGAAGACCAAGCGCGTCAAAACGACCCTGAACGACTTCATCGGCAAGATCACGGAATATGACTACTATCTTCCCGGAGCCGGTTACAATGTTCTGCGCATCGACGACGACGGAGTTTCCTGCGATCTCTACTTCGGCGCGGACGACCATCCGTCCAAGACGTTGAAGCTCTCCCCCGCCGGCCGGTAACGCCGATCCTCTTCTTCAAAAAAAAACAAGCCTCAAGCGGAAAGACCGCTTGAGGCGTTTGTTTTATGCCCGGAAAATCAGGCCATGACCATGATCGAGAAGACCAGCGCGAAGATCGCGCAGGTTTCGACCACGCCGAGGATCATCAGGTAGTTGGCGAAGCCCTGGTTGGTCTCGGCGAAGGCGTTGCAGCCGCCGGCGGCGGCGCGGCCCTGGAAGAGCGCCGAAAGCATCTGGGCGAATCCGCCGAACACGCCGACGGCGAGGAAAAGCGGCCACATGCCCGGATTCTTGGCGGCGGCGCCGCCGATCAGGATCATCATGATCATGCCGTAGATGGTCTGCGACAAGGGGGCGCCGGCCATGGCGAGCAGCAGGAACGGCGCGGGCTTATCCTGCTGGTAGCACTTTTTCCAAGCTCCGATCGCGGCGGCACCGGCAATACCGGTGCCCATCGACGAACCGATCGCGGCGAGACCGACCGCGGCATATCCGCCGACTTTCGCCAGCGCCATCATCATTTCCTGTTCCATGCTTATTGTTCCTCCATTTTCTTTCTGTTGGCAAATGGTTTGAATTTCGATCCGGCCCAGGTCAGCCCCACGTGGTTGGAAAATTCCAGCGTGTTCAAACGGACGCCGTGAACCATGACGCCCATCAGGCAGAGCGCGATATTGAGCACATGTCCGAACAGAATCACCACCGCCGCCGGCAGGACCGTCGCCCAGCCGGGACCGAGATGGAAGACGCTGACGCCCATGTCGTTGAAACTCGATGCGATATAGTAGCCCGCCAACCCCACCGCGAACAGACGGATGTAGGAGAGCACGTCGACGAAACTGTTGATGATTCCGAACGGGAACTGGAACGCCTGCGCCACGTCGAGCCAGTCGACGTCGCAGGCGGCCACCATCACGACGCCGATGATGTAGCACGCGAACATGAATTTCGGGAACGGGCCGGGGAATACCAGCAGCCGCAGCGTCAGAATGAAGTTGCCGATCAGGAAAAACACCCACCCGACATTGCCGATCCAACTGCGGAAAGTCCCTTCATGCAGCGCCTTCCAGATCCGGCCGAGCGAAAGCTGGAGCAGCGCCAGCGAGAAGCAGATAAGCTGGGTGTAGGAGTTTTTGAGCGACTCGTCGGTCAGCTGGCGGACTTCCGCCCACTTGAGCCATTCCGGACTTGGACGGCCGAAGATGTTCGAGGTCAGCAGCCCCCAGGCGATCGTCGCCACCGAGAGCAGGCCGAACAGCATCAACGGCGCCTTGGCGGCCGGAGTTTTCCGGAATTTCCACGCCGCCAGCAGCGTTCCGGCCAGGAAGACCAACCCGTATCCGGCATCGCCGACGATCATCGCGTAGAAGATCGTGAAGAAAATCAGCACACCCGCCGAGACATCGATCTCGGTGTAGCCCGGCTCGATGCCGAGGAACTGGAACAGGGGTTCGATGACCCGAACCAGCTTCGAGCTTTTGCGCAGCGTCGGCACCCGGTCGCCCGGTTCCGGGTCTTCGACGAGAAGGCCCCAGCCGTTTTTCTGTGCGGCCGCTTCCAGCTCCGGCACCGCCGGAACCGGGACGAATCCGTTCAGCGAAACCACTTCGCCGTGCGCCGCCAGCGAATCGCTGACGTGCGAAAATTCCAACTCTCCTTCGAGGTGGGCCGAACGGTGTTCCACCGCCGGAATCGACACCAGGAGTTCCATAATTTCATCCTGAACCGCCTGAAGATCGGTCACCAGCTCGGCTTCGCGCCTGCGCAGCTCGGGCGGATTGTCTTCGCCGCCCAGCCGGATTTCCGGCAGCACGCCCGGCTCGATCTCGGAAGTCGAAATCACCACGAAAAAGGTGCGGCCCTCTTCGACCGCGACAGTCTGAACTTCCACCGAATCCAGCGCAGCCGCCTCTTCGACGGCGGTTTCGCGCCCGGAGCAGAGGTAGACGTAAACCCCCTTGGCGCGCAGTTCTTCGATCCGGTCCCGGTCGAAATCGCCCCAGACGGCGAGATGGCGGAGCCGCTGGCGGACCGAGGCGAGCTCGGATTCCGCCTTGTCGCGCGAATCCAGCAGCTGCGACGCCTGCGCCACCACTTCCGCGCCGGAGCGGCGCTTGCCGTCCTCCTTCGGGAGATGGTCGCACTTTTCGCATTCGGCCTTGAATTTCCGGAGTGAAGTCAGCACCCGGCGGGCCGCATCGTGCGATTCGGCAATCTGCTGGGTCTGGCCGGACTCGCGCCCCTTGACGAGTTCCACCTGCATCACGCCGAGTCGCCGGAGCGCGGTCAGCGCCGAGTTTTCATCGGAGCCCAACGCCAGCAGCGTGACTTTTTTCATCGGTACAATCATATTTCCGCTCTTTCCTGCCGCTTTGGATTAGGAACGAATCTGTCCGTCGCCGCGGACGAGGTATTTGTAACTGGTCAGCTCGTCCGCGCCCATCGGGCCGCGGGCGTGCAGCTTGTCGGTGCTGATGCCGATTTCGGCGCCCATGCCGAACTCCCCGCCGTCGGTGAACCGGGTCGAGGCATTGCTGTAGAGCGTCGACGAGTCGACGTTCGCAAAGAAATAGTCGATATGCGCCTGGTCCGGGCTGACGATGCCGTCGCTGTGGCGCGAACCGTATTGATTGATGTGGGCGACCGCCTCTTCGACCGAGCCGACCATTTTCACCGCGAGGATGAGGTCGAGATATTCGGCGTACCAGTCTTCCTCGGTCGCCGCTTTCGCTTCGGGGCAGAGTTTGCGGAACTCGTCGTCGCCGCGCAACTCCACGCCGCTCTCGCGCATCGCCGCGACGAAGGCGGGGACGAATCCGGCCGCCGCCCTGCGGTCGATCAGCAGCGTTTCGAGCGCGTTGCAGGCGCTCGGGCGCTGGCACTTGGCGTTGCGGACGATGGCCACCGCCTTTTCGACGTCGCACCCGGCGTCGATGTAGAGGTGGCAGACGCCCTTATAATGTTTGAGCACCGGCATGGTCGCTTCGGCGCAGACCAGACGGATCAGTTTCTCGCCGCCGCGCGGAATGACGAGGTCGAGGTAGCGGTCCATTTTAAGCAGGATCGGCACCGCCGCGTGGTCGGTCCACGGGACGAGCTGGACGGTTCCGTCCGGCAGCCCGCATTCGACCGCCGCTTCGTCGAGCAGTTTCGCCAGAAACAGGTTCGACGCGAACGCCTCGCGGCCGCCGCGCAGGATCACCGCGTTGCCGGCCTTGAGACAGATTCCGGCGGCGTCCACCGTCACGTTCGGGCGCGATTCGTAGATGATCCCGATGACGCCGAGCGGCACGCTGATTTTGGTGATGACCAGCCCGTTGGGCCGGGTGGTCTGCGACAGGATGCGGCCGACCGGATCGTTCTGGGAGGCGACTACGCGGAGCCCCTCCGCCATTTCGGCGATGCGGCGGTCGTTCAGCGTCAGCCGGTCGATCATCGCTTCGGCGAGGCCGGAAGCGCGCGCCGCGTCGAGATCTTTGCGGTTGGCTTCCTTGATTCCGGAGACGGTGCTTTCGATTTTCTCGGCCATCCGGCGCAGACAGCGGTTCTTTTCGTCCGGCGGGAGAACAGCCAGTGCGCGCGAAGCGGTCACCGCCTTCTCTCCCATCTCCTTCAGAACCCGTTCCATCGTCTCGATACCGACCGAATCCGCCACTTGTCCAGTCTCCTTGATATGCTGCATTTCAATCTATCCGGCTATTAAGATATCTCGCATTCCGGCAAGATGCAAATTCCCGCGCGCGGAATCGTCGGGCATTCTCGCGTTTTTTCCGGAATTTCCCGAAATCCTGGTTTTGAAAAGTCCGGGAAAATACCGCTTTTTATTTGAAATTACGGCAAACGGCGCTATTTTATCTTCTTGTTTTCATGTCACTAATCAATACCTTGTTACAGGGGGAAATATGCCGGTTGACATTTTGGTCGGAACCCAGTGGGGCGATGAAGGGAAAGGCAAGCTGATCGACGTTTTGACGCGCGATGTGGATATGGTCGTCCGCTTTCAGGGCGGCAACAACGCGGGCCATACCGTCGAAATCGGCAGCGAGCATTATGTGCTCCATCTGATTCCTTCCGGCATCTTCCGGCCGAACGTGGTCAACGTCATCGGCAACGGCCTCGTGGTCGACGTTCTCGGGCTGGTCGAAGAGATGAAGGCGATTTCCGCAAAGGGATTTTCCGTCGACAACATCCGTCTTTCGAACCGCGCCCAGCTCATTTTCGAGTACCACAAGCGCGCCGACGCCCTCCGCGAAGCCGGAGCCGGCGCGAAGAAGATCGGCACCACCCGGCGCGGCATCGGGCCGGCCTACGCCGACAAGATGAACCGCACCGGCATCCGCGGCATCGACCTCACCCGCCCGGCGCGGCTGGAGGAACAGTTCCGTTCCGAGGCGGCCAAGTACAATAAGCTCTTCGGCGAGCACGGCATCGAGCAGCTCGACATCGACGCCGAATGGGCGCGCGTCAGCGCCGCCGCCGATTACCTCAAGGGGTTCGTCTGCGACACCGTCTATCTCGTCAACGACGCGATCAAGTCGGGCAAGAAAATCCTCTGCGAAGGCGCCCAGGCCGCGCTGCTCGACATCGACCACGGCACTTATCCGTACGTCACCAGCAGCAGCACCGTCTCCGGCGGCGCCTGCCCCGGCGCGGGCATCGCGCCGCAGAAGATCCGCGACGTCTGGGGCGTCATCAAGGCCTACACCACCCGGGTCGGCGAAGGCCCGTTCCCGACCGAACTCTTCTCCGCGGACGGCGAAACGCTGCGCAAGATCGGCCATGAATTCGGCGCCACCACCGGGCGGCCGCGCCGCTGCGGCTGGTTTGACGCCGTGGCCGGGCGCTATGCCTGCATGGTGGACGGCGTGACCAAACTGGCGGTCACCAAGCTCGACGTGCTCGACGGCTTCGACGAAATCGGCGTCTGCGTCGCCTATGAGGTCGACGGCGAAGTGACGAAGGAATTTCCGGCCTCGGCCGAAGACCTCGCCAAAGTCAAGCCGGTGCTCGAATGGCTCCCCGGCTGGAAGAGCGACACCAGCAAGGCGACCAGCTACGACGAGCTGCCGGAGAACGCGAAGAAGTATCTCGCGCATATCACCAAGCTGGTCGACTCCAGCCTCGCGATCGTTTCGGTCGGTCCCCGGCGCGACCAGACGTTCGAGGTCTGACCTCGGCAACGCGAACATTTTGTCCGGGGGCGGAGGGGGCCGGTGCCTTCTTCGTCCCCGCTTCATTTGAGAGGAGTACCGGATGGGCGCAAAGCGGAAACCGAATGCGGAGCACGGCTTGCCGATGCGCATTCTGCACGCCTTCGGCGCCCTCGACTCCGTCCAGGTCATTTCGCTGCTTTTCCTGATTTCGGTGGGGCTGGTCTTCATCTATTCGACCGGCATCCAGATCGGCACCGAGACCGCCCGCAAGGCGTTCAGCCGGCAGCTGCTGTGGGTCGGCGGCGGCGCGCTGCTCTGGATGATCGGCGCGGCGGTCAATTTGCGCCGGACCGAGTACAAGGTGCTTTCGGTTTTCTTCTATCTGGCCACGCTGCTGCTGCTGGTTCTGCTGCCGTCCATCGGCAAGGAGGTGAACGGGGCGGTGAGCTGGCTCGACATCCCGGGGACCGGCTTCAGCCTCCAGCCCTCGGAATTCACCAAGCTTTCGCTGATCCTGCTGCTGGCGGCGATGTTTTCGACCACGATGTTCTCGGTGAATAAATTTTCCTGCCTGCTGCTCTCCGGCGTCACCGTCGGGATTCCGCTGGTGCTGATTTTGAAGGAGCCGGATTTCGGCAGCGCGCTGATCCTGATTCCGATCTATCTGGCGATCGTCTTCTGCGCCGGACTGCGCTGGCGCTATATCATCGTCGTTTCGCTGACCTCGATCGTCGGGTTCGGGCTGGTGGTCGCCAACGAGGTGTTTCAAATCCGGCCGTTCCTGCGCGGATATCAGCTGAACCGCATTCTCGCCTTCCTCCACCCCGAGGATTTCCTCGCCGGAGCCGGTTACCAGCCGTGGCAGGCCTATCTGGCGGTCGCCTCCGGCGGACTCACCGGGAAGGGAATCGGCGAAGGAACCCAGAACACCCTCGGCTTCATCCCCCAGATGGCGGTGAACAACGACTGCATTTTTTCGATCATCGCCGAGGAGACCGGCTTCATCGGCTGCGCGCTGGTCTTCCTCGCCTATCTCCTGCTGCTCTACTCAATCCTGCGCACCGCGTTCCTGACCGACGACGCCTTCGGGCGCTATCTCTGCATCGGCATCGCCGCGGTCCTCTTCGCCCACTGTTTCATCAACATCGGCATGAGCATCGGACTCACCCCGGTCACCGGGCTTTCGCTCCCCTTCGTCAGTTACGGCGGCTCCTTCTTCCTGATGCTGATGGCCGCCTGCGGGCTGATCCAGTCCGTCTACCGGCACCGTGACGACGGCAAGGTCTGATCCGCCCGGCGCGCCAGAAAAGAATTTCATAAAAAAGCATCCCCGCCATTTGACTTCAATATGGTTTTTCTCTATAATTATGAATAGAAAAAGGCTCCGTATCGGGCGGGGCAAGGGATGATTTGAGGCGAAAGACGTATAATAGTTAGTATGTTAAGTTCCGGCAACCGGCAACACAGGCGCAATTGATTCGGTCCGAACCGATTGCGCGTAGGGTTTGTTGTCTGTTCCACTTCAATGTTCTGCTTCTTTCGTCCTGTCTGACCAGTCGCTGCCGCAATGCTGCACCGATTTCCAACATCACGTAGTAACTATTATGGGACACGGAGGGAAATCATGCAGAGAGTACGGTTTACGTTGATCGAGCTCCTGGTGGTAATCGCAATCATTGCAATTCTGGCCTCGATGCTGCTGCCCGCCCTGAGCCAGGCGCGGGATCAGGCGCAGAGCTCCAAGTGCATGGGAAATCTGAAACAGTTGACGCTGGACTGCATCATGTATGCGAATTCCAACCAGGACTGGCTGCCGCGCTCATGGAATCCGGGCAACAATCAGATGTGGTGCGACCAGCTCTACCGGGCCGGGCTGGTTGACCAGCCGAAAGATGTCTCCGACACCGATAAGAATGCCGTCAAGGGGGTGTTCGCCTGCCCGGCCGAACGGCAGGCCCGGGAGACGCCGAACGGGACCAAGATCCATTACGGGATGAACCGCATGGCCTACACCTGGAACTGCCAGTTGAAGACCGTCCAGTTCAAACGTCCCGCCCTCACCGCGCTGCTCTACGACACGGCCATTCACCCCAATTACGACAACTACGTTTCGACCACCGACCTGACCTCGGCGAAGAACATCGCGGCGAACCGGCACCGCCGCGACACCACCCGCAATATTTCGTTCGTCGACGGCCATGTGAAGCTGCTCGACAAACGCGAGGTCGCCAAATCAGGAATGTATATCTGGAAAATCTTCTACCTCAACAACGGGGAATATCTTTCGGGCAGCGATATCTGGAGCCTGTAAAACATGAACGCGATCAAACGATTCTGGCTTCTCTGCGGCCTGGCCGCCTGTCTGGGGACCGCCGCGGCCGATGGGAAAGCGGCGGCGCAACTCCAATTTCAGATTCTTCCCATCGCCGACGCCGGAGAGGGAACCGTGAAGGACAACGGAGCGAACGGCTGTACGATCACACTCAGGAACACCGCGAAGAACAATTACGTCATCGCGCTGGCCAAACTCGACCGGAAGGCCGCCGCCCAGCAGAAGCTGGTGTTCCGGATGCGCGGCCGCGCATCGAACGGCAGCGCGTTCCTCACCGCGTCCCTGGTCTATGAAGCCGACGGCAAGTGGGACGGGCGGAATTCGCCCTCGATCCCGGTCGGCAATGCGGAATTCAAAACCGTCATCTTCGGGCTGGATACCGATTTCAAATTCTCCGACGCGCTGTGGAACTTGAAGCAGCTCAAATTCGTCCTCAACGGAGCCGGGAATCCGGCCGGAAGCAGCGCCGAAGCGGAGATCGAGGATGTCAGGATCGTCAACGCCGACGAACTCTCCGGGGCCGGAGCCGACTTCCTCGTCGTCCCGTTCCCGAAGCCGGAGCCGGACCATTCCGTGCCCGGCGTCACGCCGGTCCGGGTCTGGTTCGACTTCGACAACGACGACCTCTCCGGCCGGGTGCAGAGCCGGGTTTCGCCGGGGGTGATCGACGACACGGCACCCACCGCCGGATTCCGGGCGCTGTTGCTGGAACACGCCGAGGGGATCGTCGAACCCGCCGCCTCGCCGGAAGCCGCCGACGTGATCGTCTACTCCCGCGCCGCCGCCGGAGACCCGAAGCCGGTGCTCGACGCGCTCCGGGCGGGAAAACGGCTGATCGTCTACGGGAAACCCGCCGATCCGGCGCTCGAAGAGAAACTTCCGCTGCGGTTCGAAGCGAAAGCCGCCTCGGGATTCGCGCCGCGTTCCACAGCGAAACTCGACGCCGCGCACCCGCTCTTCGCCGGGGAACCCGCCGCGAAAGGCGATTTCGGGAACTACTTCAAGACCGAGCTCAAAAGCGGCGCCTCTCTGGCCGCGTTCGGAGACGAGTCGCCGCTGCTGGCCGAGGACGGCAACATCCTCCAGTTCGCCTGCGGCATCGGCAGCGCCCTGCTTGAAAACGGCGTCTTCTACGACAAGCTGTTCCTGCGGGCGGCGGCGCTCGGCAACGCCCAGGCGCTCGCCGCGCTCGACGTCCGCGACCGGGAATGCGCGGCGCAACAGGCGGAGGCGGACCGGGCGTATGTCGAATCCGTGCTGGCTGCGGCCGGAACCGTTCCCGGCGGGCTGACCTTCCGCCCCGGCATGTCGCGGGAGAACATGGGCCGGTTCGGCTGGCTGGTCGGCGAGGGGCTTTCCTGCGACAGCATCGGCCGCGACCTGACCGTGACCAACGGCGGGCAGAGCTACCGCTTCGACGCGGACGGCAAACTGTCGGTTCCGCTTACAAGCTGGACACGCAAAGCGGTCAAGGGCGAAGTGAAATTCGCCTCCGGCTCCACCGACCCCTGCGGAGAGTGGACCGGCGTCGGCGAGGTCGAATACACCGCCGAACTGGTCATGGACCCCGCGTGGAAAGGCAAGAAACTGAAGTTCGAAGTCAAATCCGGAATCGACGACGTCGATGCGACGGCACTGAACGGCGTCGCCATCGGAACGACCGACGAGAAGGTTCCCTACCACTGGATGACGCCGCGCGCCTATGCGATCCCCGAGAGCGCGGTCCGCTGGGGCGAGCCGAACCGGTTCACCGTCCGGGTCGGAAACCTGCGCGGCAGTGCGCGCTTCGGCTCCCGCCCGTACCTGACCGTCGCGGAAGAGAGCGGCACGCCGGAACTCGCCGCAAGCGATATCGACTGGACCGGGAAAACCTACCGCATCACCTCCGGCGGCGAAACGCGCGAGCTCCAGATGACGCTGCTCGCCCCTTTCACCCGCTACACCTTCTCGCAAAGTGAAGTGACGCTGAGTCAGGAAAACACCGCCGAGTACGCGGCGTGGAGCACGCCCGGCGGAATCCGGGTCGTCCGCGCCGCCGACGCGCCCGATCTCTTCGACCTCAAACGCGACGGCAACTGGAATGCGCCGTGGCTGCTCTTGTTCCGCCCCTCCGGCGGCAATCCGCTGTTGCTGGTGTTCGCCAACCAGCCCGGTGCGCTCCAGGCCCGGATTCGCGGGAACACGCTCGAAGGCATCCGGATTACCGGACGCGACGGGAAACCGGTCGGCGTCGTCGCCGCCGGCTGGCCGTGGGGCGTCTCCGCCCCGGATGCCGCGAACTGGACGAAAGACCTGCCGGAATCCGCCCGCAGACAGATCGCGCAGGGCGTCAATATGGCGCTCAATTTCCCGGTCGGCTGCGACGAAGTCTACGCGATCGACCGCGCCAACCGCAGGGTCGAAATCGTCAACCGTTTCCGCTTCCGCCCGGTTGCGGACGACTGGAACACGCCCCTCGAACTCTTCGCCACGCTGCCTCCGCTCGCCGCTTTCGCGCTCGAAAAAGGCAAGCTGCTGAAGACCGATCCTGTCGAGGATTTCAAGCTGGACACCCGGCTCGGGCCGACGGCGGGAGTCCGCGGCGCCGACGCCATCCGCTATTCGCTGCCGCTGCCGTCCGACGAGGGGCTCACGCTGACCGGAATCCGGGACGGCGGCCAGCTGGAACGCGAGTGGAACGAGATTTTCGCGGCGGGCGTCCGCTACTCCTGCGGCGGCCTGACGCCGGTGACGGCGTGGACTCCGGCGAAACCGGCGGGCGAGCTGCCGATCAAAAACATCGACCTTTTCGCCTGGAATTTCGGCATGACCACCGCGCTTCAGGGCGGGCTGCTGCTCTCCGCGGAGAACCGCGCCAAACTCGAAGCGCGCTGCCGCGACCGTTTCATCGTCCCCGTCGAACTCTACCAGTACAAGAACTTCGCCCGCCACCGCGAGGAGCCGTTCAGCCGGTTGCTCTATCCGATCAGCTTCAACAGCTTCTACCCGAACACGACGGAATATGCGCCCGGGATCGGCTCCAAAGTCATCTACGGCGACGCGAACGAAGCCTGTTCGGTCGCGGTCTGGGTGGCGAAACAGCTCGCCGACGTCTACGGGCAGGCCGGGCTGGTGCGCGGCAACTGGAACTTCTTCCGGCGGGTCATGCGGCTGGAACTGTACAGCGACGACTATGCGTTCCACGCCGGAAGCTGCCGCGAATACGGCGTCGGCGCCTGGATCGACATGCTGAACGGCGAATACGCCGGGATGGTCTACTACGCCCGCCTCGCCGCGCTCGCCGGAGACCGGGCGGCGGAGGAAGAGGGGCTCTACCGCGCGGCGAAGCGGATGCTGCCCACCCTGATGCGGCTGGAGTTCGGGGACTATATGAAGCGCGCACTGCCGGAATCCACTCCGGCGGGGACTTTCCTGGTCACCGGATTCGGCGAGGACGGCGTCAAAACCATGAGTTTCCCGACCGACAACGGGAATTTCGTCAACGCGATGGACCTGTTCGATTTCTCGCAGGGGTCGCCCGGCGCGCTCTACCGGCTCTACCGGGCATACGCGCTGCCGGAAATCCGCAATTATCTGGAGAAGACCGCGCTTCCGCAGCTGACCGACCCGAACCGTTTCCTGATGCGTTCGGCCTACCTTCAGCCGCTGGCGATGTACGCGGAGAATCCGGACCGGGCGGCCGAATGCGCCCCCCGGGTCGCCGAACTCTGCGGTCCCTCGCTGCGGCGGGACTGGCCGGGAATCTGCGCGCCGTTCCACTTCGGCGTCGCCCTGTGGCGCAAATACGCGGCTCCGGCGTTCTCGATCTGCGAGGAGGTCGACCTGACCGGCGCGGTCTACGACCCGGCGGCGAAACGGCTGGAGCTCGAACTCTCCGCCGGACCGTCGAGCCGCCTGGTGGTGGAAGGGGCGACGCCGAAGCGCATCTTCCGCAACGGGGAGCCAGTCTCCGCCAAAGCGGTCGAAGCGGGGTTCCGCCTCCCGCTCCTCTCCGGAAAAAACGAATTCGTCATTGAATACTGACCGTCATCCGCAAAAACGGGGGTTGACTTTCCGGAAACCGGTTCTATGTTAGTTTACCAACACAGGAACTGGAATATCCGGATGGGACCCCCCGATTTTTTTACCGAAAAAGAGTTGATCGGCCCGAACCTTCCGCTCACCATCGAGAAGGCCCGGCAGATGGAGAGTGTGCCGGTTCACGGCCACGACTTCATCGAGATCGCCTTCGTCGCCGACGGCAGCGCGCTTCACCGCCATATCGGGCCGGACGGCCACGCCCGCCTCGGCGGACTGATTCAGGGCGATCTCTTTTCCGTCCTCCCCGGCGAAAGCCACGGCTACGAGCGCTGCGGCAGCATGGTCCTCTACAACATCTTCCTGCGGCCGGAGTGGATCGAAACCTACCGGAATTTGGAGCGCCTGCCCGGCTGGCGGCGGCTTCTCGGGCGGCGCTCGACAGTGCCCGAAGGGTGCCTCCACCTCTCCCCGGCGGCGCGGGTCCGGGCGACGCAGTGTCTCGACCGCGCGGTCTACGAATGCCGTTTCGCGCCGCCCGGATGCGAGACGCTCCTTGTCGCGCTCTTCCTCGAATTCCTGATTACGGCGATCCGCCCCGGCGAAGCGGGCCGGAACGAGCTCGGCGAGAACAGTTTCGGCATCCTCGAATCGATCAGCCTGATGGAAGGAACGCCGGAACGGCGCTTCTCCCTCCGTCAGCTCGCCGCCGTCTCAAACATGAGCGTGCCTTCCTACACCAGGAAGTTCCGGCAGGCGACCGGGGTCTCCCCGATGGAGTATCTGTTCAAAGTACGTCTCGTCCAGGTCCGCCATTTTCTCGCGGAAACCGATCTTTCCATCGGCGAAGTCGCCACCCGATGCGGCTTCTGCACACCGAATTACCTGATCAAACTCTTTCGCCGGGAACTGGGTATTACGCCGGCGCAATATCGGAAGGAACAGTTCGAAAACAACAGAAAATAGCGGATCGTTACATCATTTCAGTCAATCATGCCTTGTCGTTTTCCGTCTTTTGCGGTATCCTTAAGGAAGAACATTCGAGGGAGGACCCATGACGACGGAAAACAGGTTGACAGCAGGTTTCAGTGACGAAGGCGAAGTCGCTTCGCTGTGCTATGACGGGGTTGAATTCGCCGCGCCGGGCGAGCGGACCGGACTTTTCGAATTTCAGCTGCGCGATTTCATCGGCAACCCGCTGCGGCTCGGCGGCGCGGATTTCGCAACCGTCGAGCGAGAAGACGACGGCGGAAAAACCGTCCTCCGCTTTTCGGCGTGCGCCACCCTCCTCGGAACCCGGGTCACGGTGACGGCGACCGCTTCGGGAAGCGAAATCCGCTGGAGGATCGCCGCCGAACCCGGCTCCGCCGATTTCCGGGTGGAGTGGGTCGATTTCCCCCGCATCCGCCTGCGCCGGTTCCCGGACGGGAAATTCCTGCTCCCCTTTGCCGAGGGCACTCTCGTTGCCGACCTCGCCGAACGGGAGCGGACGGCGAGCTTCCGCTGCGAAGCCGCCGAATATCCGATGACCGGAATCAGCAGTTTCTACCCCGGCCCGGCGGCGATGCAGTTCGAAGCCTATTATACCGGAGAGGCCGGGCTTTATCTCGGCTGCTGCGACCCCGCGCATTCGCCGAAGAGCATCGACGCGAGACCGGACGGAGCGGACGGCGTTCGGCCCTTTTTGCAGCACTTCACCGGCGGCGAGCCGTCCGTCGGTTACGACACGGTGACCGCCGGATTCCACGGCGACTGGCAGGACGCGGCGGAGATTTACCGGAACTGGATGGAACGGAACGACCCGGTTCTCCCGACGAAGCTGGAGACGCGGATGCCCGCGTGGCTCGCCGACTCCCCCGTCCTTCTCATCTATCCGGTAAAGGGCAGCGGGCTCGACCTCGGCGGACTCATCCCCAACGAATATTACCCCTACACCAACGCGCTCCCGGTCGTGGAAGAGTACCGCAAACACTGGGACTGCCGGATCATGGCGCTTCTGATGCACTGGGAGGGGACCGCGCCGTGGGCTCCGCCCTACGTCTGGCCGCCCCACGGCGGAGAAGCGCCGCTCCGGGAGTTCGCCGAAGCCATGCACCGCAACGGCGACCTGGTCGGCCTCTACGGCTCCGGCATCGGCTGGACCCAGAAGAGCATGATCGACCCGAGCTACAACTGCTTCCGGCAATTCGAGGAAGAACATCTCGAGGAAGAGATCTGCGCTGGTCCGCGCGGCGAGGCGTTCTCCCGCGTCTGCAACGGCCATCGCGGCCAACGGCTCGGCTACGACCTCTGCCCGTCGCGGGAATTCACGGCGGAGACGGTGACGGGCGAAATCTCCGCCGCCGCCCGGCTGGGGATCGATTACCTGCAATACTTCGACCAGAACCAGGGCTGCGCCGCGCCGCTCTGCTACTCGAAACAGCATGGGCACCCGTCACTGCCCGGCGCGTGGCACACTGCGGCGATGCGCAAGCTGCTCGAACAGGCGCAGGCCGCCGCCGGCTCCACGGTGCTCGGCTGCGAAAACGCGGCTGCGGAGCCGTATCTCGATGTCTGCCGCCTCAACGACCTGAGAAACCATCTTGCCTGGGGCGCGGGAGGAGAGCCGGTTCCGCTTTATCCGTATCTGTTCCATGAGTACGCCGCCGGATTCTCCGGCAACGGCGTCTGCCTCTCCGGATGGGTGGACGTCGAACGGACGCCCTTCTTCCTACAGTGGACGCTCGCCTGGAACTTCGCCTTCGGCAACGTGCTTTCGGCGGTGCTCAAGGACGGCGGTAAAATCCACTGGCACTGGGCCATTCCGTGGAGCGTGAAGGAGCCGGAGCAGCAGCCGCTGGTCGAACTCGTCGGCAACCTGACCCGCTGGCGGCGCGGCCGGGCAGCGGACTTCCTCGTCGCCGGACGCATGGAAAAAGCGCCGCAAATCGCGTGCGGAACCCGGACCGTCCACCTGCGCAACCGCCCGCCGGCCTCCTGCCCGGCGGTGATCGCCTCGGCCTGGAGCAAGGGGAACAAGCGCGCCGTGCTGCTGGTCAACTATGGCGAAAGCCTCGAACCCTGCCGCGTGGACTTCGCAACAGAGGAAACCGGGAACATCGTCTCGCGAACCGGCGAAACCCGCTTCCGGTCCGCCTCGCCGATACTCGAAGTCCCCCCGCTCGATGCAATTCTGCTGGAATTAACGTCCGAACAATAAGGGAGTTGGAAAATACTGAAATACCATTTGTTTTTGAACCCTTTTCGAGTGATTTTTGGTAAAACTGCGAGGAGCGTATTTGAAAAATACGTGACGAACAGTTTTGGCAAAAAGCGCCGGAAAGGATTTAAAAACGGGATTTCAGTATTTTCCGGCTCCCTAAGGGGATCGTTGAGGGGAAGACGCTTCTGCGGAGGGGGTGTGTGGAAACTTCACCAGTAACCCCGCGCATTTCTGTTTTACGGCCCGACGGTAAAATTCCGCCGGGCCGTTTTTCATTTCTTGTAAAAAAATCCGGAATTCATTTGCTTTTCTTTTTATTATGAAGTATAATTTTATTATACGATCTATCTATTTCATAATGTGAAAGATTACCAATGATCAAAGTGCTTGATAAAACCTTCGCGATTCTGGAAGCGATTGTGCTCCACTCGCCGCGGCCGATGCGGATTTCGGTGCTGGCCGAGCGGTTCGGGATCAACAACGGAACCTGCGCGCGCATCATCCGCGAACTCTCCGACGCCGGGTATGTCGTCCAGATTTCGCGGCAGGACGGTTACGCCGCCGGGCCGCGCGCGCTCGCCTTCGCCAACGCCGTCTGCTACAAGCCCGCGCTGCTCGAAGCGGCCCGGCCGATCGCGGCGGAGACCGCAAAAAAATTCGCCGCCTCCGTCCTGCTGGCCGAACGGCAGGGGGAGCTGCGCTACATCCTGCTGCACTGCAACGAGTCGCCGCGGCTGGCCATCCGGCTGGCCGAGCTGGCGTTCCACGATCTTCTCGACACCGCCACCGGGTTGGTGCTCGCCGCCTTCGCTCCCGAAGAGGAGTGGGACACATTATTGGCCTCGGCCGCCGAAGGGACCGGAACGCTGATCGATCCGGAACTTGGAATTCGCGGACAACTGGCGGAGATCCGGCGGACCGGGCGGGCGGTGTTCCACGACCCGACGCGCGGGCAGGGAATCGCCGCCTTCCCGGTGTTCCGCAACGGCGCATCCATCGCGGCGCTGGGCGGATCGATTCCGTTCGACGAATTCGACGAACGCGGCGCGGCATTCACCGAAGGGCTCGCCCAGGCGGCGATCGAAATCGGCCGGGCCGTCTCAGTCATTCACATCACGGGGTAGCACATGGATTCCATCGCAGGCAAGGTCGCCCTGGTCACCGGGGCGTCGCAGGGACTCGGCCGGGTCATCGCCATCGAACTGGCGAAACTCGGCTGCCGGGTCGTCGTCAATTACGCCAACAACTCCGCCAACGCCGAGCAGGTGAAGCGCGAAATCGAAGAATCGGGCGGAGAGGCTTGTGTCACTCGCTGCGACGTCGGCGACGAGGCGGCGGTCAACGCGATGTTCCGCGCGCTCGGGCCCGTGGACATCCTGGTCAACAACGCCCGGCTCGACCCGTGGCGGCGGACCGCCGAAATGAGCGAGGGCGAATGGTTCGACCGGGTGATGCGGGTCAACCTCAAGGGGGCGTTCCTCACGTCGCAGGCATTCTTCGAACAGGCGAAGCCGCGCAACTGGGGGCGGATCGTCAACGTCTCCAGCGTCCGCAGCTTCCGTCCCGCCGAGCCGCACATGGTCGCCTACGGGGTGTCGAAACTCGGGATGCACGCGCTGACGCGGGCTTTCGCCGAAAACGGCGCGCCGTACGGGATCACCGCCAACACGGTGGCGCCGGGGGTGATCGTGACCGAGAACATTGCGAAACGGCTGACGCCGGAGAAGTTGCGCGAAGAGCTTTCGGCGGTGCCGTTGGGGCGGGGGGCAACCTGCGAAGAGATCGCCGACGCGGTGATCTTTCCGCTCCGCAACGGCTACGTCACGGGGGAAACCATCAACATCAACGGAGGCATGTACTACGCGCCGTGAAAAAGGACGCCCCTCACCCGGCACCGGCACCCTGCCGGTCGGGGTGCAGGGGCGAAGCGCCCTGCCCGTCGGAGACAAGGGCTGCTGCTCACTAAACAGCTCAATTGCCGGACGAGTCCGGCAGTGAGCGGCAGCGGTGGAGTTGACCGCGAGGTCAACTCACCCGCTCGCGCCGAAGGCGGAGCCTCTCCAGCTCCGGGAAACGATTGAAAAAAGCGTTCCAAGTTTTTATAAGGCGAGTGTCCGCCCTTCCGGGCGGACCGGCGAGTTGACCTGATCGGTCAACTCCGCCTCGGCGCTACGCGGCAAAATTTTCAATTTTGCTATGTAGCTGTTTCGCTGCGCGCCGGCAGTCTCCGGCGGCCAAGGCGCTTCGCCCTTGGAACCCGACCGGCAGGGTGCCGGTGCCGGATAAAAGATATAATGACTCCTGCGTATAAATGAAAGGTTTGTCTTATGAACGGTTTCAACGTAATCGGCAAAATCGCCCCGGTCCACTCTCGCGAGGTGCGGAACTCCTCCTGGGGACTCGGCTTCGAAAAACTCGACCGCGACGTGTTCGACCCCGAAAAGGCGTATGACCGCGTCGCCGAACTCGGCGTCAAATGGATTCGCATCCAATCCGGCTGGGCCCGGACCGAAGCTTCGGAGGGCGTCTATGAGTTCGGCTGGCTCGACTCCATCGTGGACAACCTCCTCGCCCGCGGACTCCAGCCCTGGATGTGCCTCTGTTACGGCAACGGGATTTATGACGAAGCCGCCGCGAAAGTCTTCGGCGCGGTCGGCTGTCCCCCGATTCATAATGAAAAGCAGAAAACGGCGTGGCATAACTATGTCGTCGCCGCCGTCTCCCGCTACCGCGGCCGCGTCTCCCGCTTCGAAGTCTGGAACGAACCCGACGGCGTCTGGTGCTGGAAGCACGGCCCGAACGGCACCGAGTACGGCGAATTCGTCAAAGCCACCGCCGCCGCCATCCGCGAAGCGAATCCGGAAGCGGAAATCGTCGGCGGCGTCCAGTGCCTGTACGACTACAAGTGGCTCACCGACGTTTTCGAAACCGGCGCTGGCGACTGCATCGACTTCGTCAGCTATCACGGCTACACGCCGGATGAAAAAATGGGAGTCGAACGCCCCCGCCTCCTCGGTTCCTTCTGCCGCCGCTACAACCCGAAATTGAAGATCTTTCAGGGCGAAACCGGCACCCAGTCGCGGGAAGGCGGCGCCGGCGCGTTGCGCGAAGGCGCGTGGACACCGGAACGGCAGGCGAAATTTCTCGCCCGCCACCTGCTGGCCCATTTCGCCGAAGGCGTGGAGATCAATTCGTACTTCTCCTGTCTCGATATGATCGAAGCGCTCAACGGAACCGTCGGCGACCGCAGCAGCTATCTCGACTACGGCTACTTCGGCGTACTCGGGGCTGATTTCGACGCCGAAGGCCGCGCCACCGGCGACTATACGCCGAAGCCATCTTACCGCACGCTTCAGGTGCTGGCCGCGATCTTCCGCGAAGGAGTCGCCGCGGAACCGCTCCCGGCCTGGTTCAAGACCGGAATGCGTTCGCCGCGGATCATGCGTGACGACGATTCCGGCGAAGGGCTGTTCACCTATGGATTCCGCAAACCGGAGGGCGGCACGGGGTTCGTCTACTGGAAGCCGGTCGAACTCCTGACCTCCTCCGGCTACGAATCGACCGTCACCGTGGAGATCGCCGGGGTCGAAGGCGACCCGGTGCTGGTCGACCTGCTCGACGGAACCGTCTGCGAGCTTCCGGCGGAAGCGGTCGAACCGCTCGCCAAAGGGTACCGCCGGTTCCTCCACCTGCCGCTCCGGGACTATCCGATGCTGCTGGCCTTCGGCAATTTCATCCGATAACCGGGAAACCAATATGAAGATCACCAAAGTCAAAACTTTCATCTGCAACTGTTTCCGGACCAACTGGGTATTCGTCAAAGTCGAGACCGATTCCGGAATCCACGGCTGGGGCGAAGCGACGCTCGAATACCGCGAGCCCACCGTCGTCGCCGCCATCCACGATCTTGAAAACTGGCTGGTCGGCAAAGACCCGCACAACATCGAGGCGTTCCGCCACGACTGCTACCGCGACGCCTACTGGCGCGGCGGCCCGGTGCTGATGAGCGCCCTCGCCGGCGTCGAAACCGCGCTGTGGGACATCAAGGGCAAGGCGCTCGGCGTCCCCGTCTGGCAGCTCCTCGGCGGCAAAGTGCGCGAGTCGGTGCCGATTTACGTCAACGGCTGGTTCGCCCCGGCCAAAACCCCGGACGAATTCGCCGCCAAAGCCGAAGAGGTCCGCCACTGCAAGTTCCTCGGCTGCAAGTGGGACCCGTTCGGCAAGGCGTGGCAGCAGATCGGCAAGCGCGAGCTCGACTCGGCGATGGAGTGCGTCCGCAAGGTCTCCGAAACGGTCGGCGAAGACGTGCTGCTCCTCATCGAAGGCCACGGCCGCTTCGACATTCCCACCGCGGTGAAAATCGGGCAGCGGCTGGAAGAATTCGACATCTACTGGTTCGAAGAGCCGCTGCCGCCCGACGACCTCAACGGAATGCGCGAAGTCAAGGAGCGCGTTCGCGTGTCGCTGGCGGCGGGCGAACGACTCTATAACCGCTATGAATACCGGCAATTCTTCGACCTCAACTGCGCCGACTACATCCAGCCGGACATCTCGCACGCGGGCGGCATCTTCGAGATGCGGCTGCTCGGAGCCGAGGCGGAGGCGCGGCACATCGGCTTCTGCCCGCACAATCCCTCCGGACCGGTGGCCAACGCCGCGACGCTCCAGCTCGCCGCCTGCGTGCCGAATTTCGTCATCCTCGAAATGATGATGACCGACGTGCCGTTCCGGGCGGAAGTGTGCGACGAGAAGCTGACCATGCGCGACGGGGAGATGCTCATTCCGGACCGGCCCGGCATCGGCGTCGATCTCGACGAGAAGGAACTGCTCAAGCACCCCTACGTCCGCACCGAGCTGCGCCACTACCGCGGCGACCTCACCAACATCCGTCCTCCCGACGCGGTCCGCTACTACGAACTCGGCTGACCGATCCGTCTCCGGGCCGCGGCGGCGGCCCGGCGGATCGGCGGATCGGCTTATACGCTTTTCAGAATGAGAAATTGCAAAGACGAAATTTTTGCAAAGTCTGAGTGATTTTGTTATCTTGCTCGCTACCAGAGGTAACGGGCAAGATGGCAAGGTCGCTCAGACACAGTAAAAATGCAGTATTTGTGAGTTCTCATTCTGAAAAGCGTATTACATCTTATGCGGATGATTTGCGGCATTGAAACTTGCATTCCCGTTTTCTCCTGCTTATATTAGTTTCGACAACCGGAACCGGAAAGGAGGAGCCTAAATGGATTTCCGCAAAAAGCTGGTCGTGAAACCGGGGGAAAAGCTCAAGCTCGACAAAATCGATCCTGCCGAAACCTACGGAATCGACAAGAACGAGAAGACGGAGAAAGAGATTGCCGACAACGGCGCCGAGCTGGCCAAACTTCAGTTTCAGCTGTACGCCGAAAACAAGCGTTCTCTGCTGATCGTACTGCAGGGCCTGGACGCCGCCGGGAAGGACGGAGTCATCAACCATGTGCTCTCCTTCCTAAATCCGCAGGGGTGCCGGGCGCAGTCGTTCAAGGTGCCGAGTTCTCTGGAACTCGCACACGATTTCCTCTGGCGAATCCACGCCGCCGCGCCGAAAAAAGGCGAAATCGTCATTTTCAACCGCTCCCATTATGAAGACGTGCTGGTCCAGCGCGTTCACGACATCGTACCCGAAAAGGTCTGGAGCGGCCGCTACGAACTCATCAACGACTTCGAAAAACTGCTGGGCGAAAACGGCGTCACCATCGTGAAGTTCTTTCTCCACATCAGCCCGGACGAACAGCTGAAACGGTTCAAGGACCGCCTCGACGATCCCGACCGGCAGTGGAAAATCAGCGCCGCCGATTACACCGAACGCAAATTCTGGCCGAAATACCAGGCGGCGTTCGAAGAGGCACTCGAGCGCTGCTCGAACGACCGGTCGCCGTGGTATGTAATTCCGTCTAATAAAAAACACTTCCGAAATTACGCCATTTCAGAGATCCTGGTCGAAACCCTCAAAGACATGAAGATCGAAATGCCTCCGGTTTCGGTCGACATCGACCAGGTCCATCGTGAATACGAACAGGCAAAACTCTGGGAGAAAGAAGGGAAAGACCCCTCGGGAGAACCGCAGGACAAAAAGGATTGACCAGATAATAACGAAAAAAAATGCCGGAATATTATAAAAAAACGGAAAAACCACAAAAAACTATTTGCTTTTTACCGAAATTGATTATAGCTTAACTAGTGTTGGGTCTGTAGACGACACCTTGCATCATAAAAAAACAAAGGGGAAAAAGTATGCAGTTCGTATATATCGCATTGATGATTCTGGCCTTGATCGGAATGATCGTTTGCAGCAAAAAGCAGAAGACCAATCCGGCGATGCAGCCGGTGGCGTTCGTGCTCTTTGTTGTCGTCGTCATCAATGCCGGCCTCCTTCTCAATGAGATGAATGTATTCGGAACCCGTGACAGCCTGCTTGAAAACGAGATGAAGTTCTACGCCTCCCAGGGCACCAAGACCGGAACCTTCCTGAAAGAGAAGCTCCCGGGCAAGAAGATTCTTCTCATCGCCGATCCCGGCCTCGAAAACAATGAGAACGTCAAGAAGCTGGCCGATGCGCTCCGCGCCGGATACCAGGGCGAAGTCGTCGTCGATACCGTCGATCTCCCCGGGAATCAGGAAGAAGCCCCGATGCCGCTTTACATGATGATGAAAGCGACCGATTTCGATGCGACGGTTGACAAGCATCCCGATTGCGGGATCATCGTCACCATCGTCGGCCTGCCCGCCGATGCGAACCGCCTGAAGTTCCTCAAGGAATCCGCCGACAAGCGTCCGGCGCTTTTCCTGATGGGTCTGCCTTCCGGTCCGGTCCCCGGCCTGCTGCAGGCGCTGCAGGGCGACCTGATCTCCGGACTGATCATCTCGAACCCCAAGGCGGTCTACGACGTTCCCGCGCCGTCTGATCCGATGAAGGCGTTCGACATCCGCTACGTCCTCGTCGACAAGAACAATGCGGAAGAGTACAAGGCCAATTTCGCCAACTGACACGGGTTCCCGCCCGCAAGAATAGGCCACCGGACAGCATAAAAATCTGTCGGGTGGCTTTTTCCTTCGGATTCCGGGAGCAGATGGTTTTACAATGGGGGATTCAATCGAATGCCAAGGTTTTTCAAAACGCTTCTCGCGTTTCTGTTTGCAATGGCTTCGGTATCGTTTGCAATCATGGTATTTTCCGGCGGCGCCCTTTTCTGGCACCGCCAGTTCGGCGGAATGAGTGACGACCTGCTGCAGAATGAAATGGCGTTTTACGCCTCGCAGGGATTCCGGGTCGGGGAGTATCTGAAGGGAATCGAACCGAAGAAACAGCTGCTGCTGCTGGTGGACCCCGATTTTCAGCGCAACGAGAACATCAAGCAGCTCGCCTACGCCATGATCGAAGGTTACGGCAGCAACGACATCATGCTCGACACGATCGACTTGCCGTCGGAATACTCCGAAATGCCGATGCCGCTCTACATGTCCATGACGTCGGAAGATTTCGACAAGGTGATCGACCGTTATCCGGATGCGGCCGTCATCATTTCAACGATCGGGTTGCCCTCCGATCTTGAAAAGCTGAAAATTCTGAAAAATGAAGACGGGCCGAAAATTCTGCTGCTCGGGTTGCCTTCCGGTCCGATTCCGGGCCTGGCCGACCTGATCAACACCGGGAAGGTTTCCGCGGTGGTCTTCTCCAACCCGAAAGCACGCTACGATGTACCGGCGCCGAAGGATCGAAACGAGGCGTTCGACATCCGCTACGTGCTCGTGACCAAAGACAATCTCGACGAGTACCGTTCGCTTTTCGCCGAGTAGGATCGGGCCGTCCGATCAACGGAAACTGCACTTCTCCGCCGGATTTCGATGTGAAGTCCGGCGGTTTTTCTTTGTATTTTTTCCAAATCCCGTCCTTGAAACATTGCCTGTCCGGGTGTATATTTTGGTGATTACCCTAATGAGAAAACCCCAAACATAACATATCTGGAGGATGTAAAACACTATGGTCAAGCAGTTGAACGCGATCCCGACCAAGAACGAAAAATTGGTCAAGTGGGTGAACGGATGGGTTGAAATCTGTAAGCCGGACGCGGTTTACTGGTGCGACGGTTCCAAGGAAGAATACGACCGTCTCTGCAACGAGCTGGTCGACTCCGGTCTGGCGACCCGCCTGAACCCGGCCAAGCGCCCGAACAGCCTGCTGTTCCGCTCCGATCCGTCCGACGTGGCTCGCGTCGAAGCGCGTACCTACATCGCTTCCGAGACCAAGGATGCCGCCGGTCCGACCAATAACTGGATCGACCCGAAAGAACTCAAGAAGACCATGCTCGGCCTTTACGACGGCTGCATGAAGGGCCGTACGATGTACGTGATCCCGTTCTCGATGGGTCCGGTCGGCTCGAACATCGCCAAGATCGGCATCGAACTCACCGATTCCGCCTACGTCGTGATCAACATGCATGTCATGACCCGCGTCGGTACGAAGGTTCTCAACGTGCTCGGCGACAAGGGTGAATTCGTCCCCTGCATGCACTCCGTCGGCAAGCCGCTGGCGGCTGGCGAAGCGGACAACGGCATCTGGCCGTGCGCTCCGCTGGACAAGAAATATATCGCCCATTTCCCGGAAACCCGTGAAATCTGGTCGTTCGGTTCCGGTTACGGCGGCAACGCGCTGCTCGGCAAAAAATGCCTCGCGCTCCGTATCGCCAGCGTCCAGGCCCACGACGAAGGCTGGCTGGCCGAGCACATGCTCATCCTCAAGCTGACCAATCCGAAGGGCGAAGTCAAGTACGTCACCGGCGCGTTCCCGTCGGCCTGCGGCAAAACCAACCTGGCCATGCTGATCCCGACCATCCCCGGCTGGAAGGTCGAGACCGTCGGCGACGATATTGCCTGGATGAAGTTCGACAAAGAGGGCAACCTCCGCGCGATCAACCCGGAAGCCGGTTTCTTCGGCGTTGCCCCGGGCACCTCGATGCAGTCCAACAAAAACGCCATGATCTCCTGCGGGAAGGACACCATCTTCACCAACGTCGCGCTGACCGACGACGGCGATGTCTGGTGGGAAGGCATCGGCTACGATGCGCCGAGCCACCTGATCGACTGGAAGGGCAAGGATTGGAAGCCGGGCCAGCTCGACGCCGAAGGCAAGCCGGTCAAGGCCGCTCACCCGAACGCCCGTTTCTCCGCCCGCGCCTACAACTGCCCGGTGATCGCCAGCGAGTGGGAAGATCCCGCCGGTGTTCCGATCTCCGCCTTCCTGTTCGGCGGACGCCGTCCGTCCACCCTGCCGCTGGTCTACGAAGCCAAGAACTGGGAGCACGGCGTGTTCATCGGTTCGACGGTCGGCTCCGAAGTGACCGCTGCCGCGCTCGACGTCAAGGCCGGCACCGTCCGTCGTGACCCGTTCGCCATGCTGCCGTTCTGCGGCTACAACATGGGCGAATACTTCAAGCACTGGCTGGAAATCGGCAAGAAGGGCGAAAAGCAGGGCAAACTGCCGAAGATTTTCTGCGTGAACTGGTTCCGCAAGAGTCCGGAAGGCAAGTTCATGTGGCCGGGCTTTGGCGACAACAGCCGCGTGCTGGCCTGGGTCTTCGACCGTTGCGACGGCAAGGGCGCCTGCAAGGAAACCGCGATCGGCACCATGCCGACCGCCGACGCGATCGACATCAAGGGTCTTGAAGGCGAAGTCTCCAAGGCTGACATGGAAGAACTCCTCAAGGTCGATGTCGAAGGTTGGAAGACCGAGCTCGCGATGAGCAAGGAACACTACAAGATGTTCGAGGGGCACCTCCCCGCTGAGCTTTCTCAGCAGCTGAAGGATCTCGAGGCCCGCCTCGGCTAAGCCGAACGGGATTATCCTGAAACGGGCCGGAATTTTGAATTCCGGCCCGTTTTTCATTGAAAAAAAGCGGGAAACGTGCTATCTTAAAGAGTTTGGAACCAATCCGGAAAGGCGGCTCAGGCGATGGAAATTCTTTGGAACGAAGCCCGGCAGGAAATTGCCGACGGGGCGACGGTTTTGGAACTCCTGGCCGCGCGCGGGCTTTCTCCGGACGCGGTGGTGGTCGAACTCAACGGCGAGATCTGCGGCGCGAAAGAGAACGCCCGTATCCTCGCGGCGGGCGACCGGCTGAATGTGTTCCGGATCGTTGCCGGAGGGTGACGCGGTGGAAGTCAACCCCAGTCTCTCTCCGGAAGAACGCGAAGCGCTGAACCGGGCCGTGATCGGCATCGCCGGAGCGGGCGGGCTCGGTTCGAACTGTGCGATGCACCTGGTGCGTTCCGGTGTGCGGAAACTGGTGATCGCCGATTTCGACCGGGTGGCGGAGAGCAACCTCAACCGTCAGTTTTTTTTCGCCGACCAGCTGGGCAGGCCGAAGGTCGAGGCGCTGGGGGAAAACCTGCACAGAATCGTTCCCGATGTCGAACTTACGCTGCATGACCTGGCCGTCGAGGCGGAGAATGCGATGAATTTGTTCGGCAACTGCGACATCGTGGTCGAGGCGTTCGATTCAGGCGCGGCCAAGCAGATGCTGATCCGAACCATGCTCGAAGCCGGGAAACCGGTCATCGCCGCCAGCGGCATCGCCGGCTGGGGGCGGAGCAACGAGTTGAAATTGCGCCGGATCGGCGGCGGGAAACTGTATCTGATCGGAGATGCCGAAAGCGATGTGGCCCATTCGCCGCCCTTCTCCCCCCGGGTCGGAATCGCCGCCGCCATGCAGGCAAACACAGTCATTGCGCTTCTTCTCGGCGTGGAGCCGTAAAAAGAGCGTCTCAAAGATAGGAAAAGAGTCAGTACCATGAAAGATCTCGTCATCGCCGGAAAGAAATTCAACAGCCGTTTCTTTCTCGGAACCGGCAAATTCGCCTCGAAACAACTGCTTGCCGCCGCGCTGGAAGCGTCCGGGACGGAGATGGTGACCACCGCCCTCACCCGCGTCGACCTCGCCGACCCGGCGCAGGACGACATTCTCGGCGCCATCGACCGTTCCAAAGTCGAGATCCTGCTCAACACCGCCGGAGCCCGCAACGCGGAAGACGCCATCCGCATCGCCAAGCTCGGCAAAGCGGCCGGATACCAGTGGATCAAGCTCGAAGTCCATCCCGACGCGCGCTATCTCCTGCCGGACCCGATCCAGACATTGAAAGCGGCCGAAGAAATGGTCAAAATGGGGCTGATCGTGCTACCCTACATCAACGCCGACCCCGTGCTGGCGCGTCACCTTGAGAACTGCGGCGTGGCGGCGGTGATGCCGCTCGGCGCCCCCATCGGCTCGAATCAGGGCCTCCGTACCCGTTCCATGCTCGAAATCATCGTCGAACAGTCGAACATCCCGGTGGTGGTCGACGCCGGAATCGGCCTGCCGTCGCACGCCGCCGAGGCGATCGAGCTCGGCGCCGACGCGGTGCTGATCAACACCGCGGTCGCTTCCGCGGAAGACCCGGTCAAGATGGCCGAGGCGTTCAAGCTGGCGATCCGCGCCGCCGAACTTGGCGTAAAAGCGGGCCCTCCGGCAGCGATTTCGACCGCCTGCGCCACCAGCCCGCAAAACACGTTCGACATTTTCCGGTAAGGAGGGAGCCCCATCATGTTTCCCGAACTCAAATTCTCCGAAGAAGAAATCCTCCGCCGGATCGCCGCCGCCACGCCGGAAACCGTCGCCGGTTCGCTGGCCAAAGAACGGCGCGATTTTTTCGACCTCCTCAACCTCTTCTCCCCGGCCGCGATGACCATGCTGCCGCGCATCCGAGAGGTGGCGATGAACTGCCGCCGCCGCTACTACGGCAAAACGGTGTCGGTCTACGCCCCGCTGTACATTTCAAACAGCTGCATCAACGGCTGCAAATACTGCGACTTCAACGTCAAACACAAGTATGAGCGCAAAAGCCTGACGCTGGACGAAATCCGGCAGGAGACCGACGCCATCCAGGCGATGGGAATCGATTCGCTGCTCATCGTGGCCGGCGAAGACCCGGTCCGCATGAGCAACGAATTTCTCTGCGAAGTCGGCCGGATGCTCAAGGAACGTTTTTCCTATCTCAGCCTCGAAGTCGCCCCGCAGACCGAAGAGGGCTACCGCAATCTCTTCGAAGCCGGCTACGAAGGGCTGACGCTCTTCCAGGAGACCTACAATCAGGAGCTCTACAAAGAACTGCATCCGTTCGGGCCGAAAAGCAACTACGAGTTCCGGGTGTGGAGCCAGCTCCGCGCCGGGCGCGGCGGCATGCGCAACCTCGGCATGGCCTTCCTGCTCGGCCTCGACGACTGGCGTCTGGAAGCGGCCAGTCTCGGCGCCCACGCGATCTATCTGCAAAAGCATTGTTTCGAAAGCAAAGTCCAATTCGCCTTCCCCCGCATCACCGCGACCGACGGCGGCTTCCAGCCCGCCCATCCGGTCGAAGATGACGAGCTGGAATTGATGATGCTCGCCTTCCGGATCGTCTTCCCCGAATGCGGCATGACCATCTCCACCCGGGAAAATCCCGATTTCCGCGACCGCATGGTCCAACTCTGCGCCGACAACATGAGCGCCGGTTCCCGCGTCACCCCCGGCGGCTACGCAATCCTCGCCGACGAAGACGTCGGCCAGTTCACGCTCAACGATTCCCGCAGCGTCGAAGAAGTCGAACGCGCCATCCGCAGCAACGGTCAGGAAGTCGTCCGCAAATACTGGGATCGCGCCCTCTAGCTCCAGGCCGTGGGAATCGGAGGAGGCGCTTCGCCCTCCTCCAAACCTCCTCCCGACCGGCAGGGTGCCGGTGCCGGGTACTTAGATCCGCATCAAATGCTGCGCATTTGACGCTCCGACTAAGAAATTCGGGAGGTAGTTCGAGGTTCCGGAGGGCGCAAAATACCGCTCCTTCCGGCGCGCCTTCCCGCTTTTTTGCGGGAAGGCGGCACTCCCTCCGCCTGTTTTTGCAGGAAGAATGAGAACCCACTGCAAGACCGTTGCCTGGATTTTCGGTAATTACGCTCGTGTGGAGATCGATACAAGGGCTTGGCAGGCTTGCGAAACGTTCATGGCCGTCTGTCGCGAGTTCTTTTGTTTGGGTCATGCCCGGCGTGCGGCCCGGAGCTCGTGCTCGGCTTCGCCTTGCCCTCGCGATCTTCCACCACATTGCAGCCTTCCTGCAAATAGAAAGAAAAGTACCTTACTCGCAGGCATGAGTACGGCGAAGCCGCACGGAATGCCGGAGAGCGGGGCCCCCCGAAAAGTACCCGTAGCCCGCCAAAGGCGGGACCCGAGGCCCGTGGCCGAAGGGTGGCAACTTTTCGGGGTGAGGCACCCCATCACTTGTTTGCGAGGAGAATGGAGAAGGCGATGCGCAAGCCGTCAATGGCGGCGGACATGATGCCGCCGGCGCAGCCGACGCCTTCGCCGGAGGGGAAGAGGCCGGGGAGGTTGGATTCCAGCGTCGCGGGGTCGCGGAAGAAACGGAGCGGACTTGACACGCAGCTTTCCAGCCCGACCAGTTTCCCGTGACGGATGAAGCCGGGGTTGCCGCGGTCGAATTGCTTCAGCGCAAGCCGCAGCGCGGCGGCGAGCTCGGGCGGAACCAGCCGGTCGAGCCGCCCCGGAACAATGCCGGTCGCGCAGCCGGTCCGGGAGAGGGCGAGGCCGTCTTTTCCGGCGAGAAAGGCGGCGGCGTCCTGTGCCGGAAAGGCGTAGTCTTTGCCGCCCGCCTCGAAAATGCGGCGCTCAAGCCCGGCAAGAAAGCGGTACGCGTCGACCGCCGAGCCGAAACGGTCCGGAGGAAGCGTGGTGATGAGACAGCCGTTGGCGAACTCACCGGAGCGGGCGTAGTCGCTCATGCCGTTGGTGACTGACTGCCCGCGCCAGGCGGTGGCGTTGAGGATTTCACCGCCCGGACACATACAAAACGAGCTGACGCCGGAGACTCCGGCGGCGGGGCGCGAAACCAGGTGATATTCCGCCGCGCCGAGCGCCGCCGGGCGGCTGTCGAGGCGGTACATGGCGCGGTCGACGAAGCTCTGCGGATGCTCGATGCGGCAGCCGATCTGGAACGGTTTCGAGACGCTCCCGGCGCCCTGTTCCGCCATGCGGAGGACGAGGTCGCGCCCGCCGAGGCCGGGGGCCATCACCACCGCCGGGGCTTCAATCGCCTCGCCGGAATCGAGCACGACTCCGGCGCAACGCCCGTCACGGACGAGAAGTTCGGAGACGTTCGCTTCGAACCGGAAGGTTCCGCCCAGCGCTTCGATGCGTTTGCGCAAATTGGCGGCGACGGTTTTCAGCCGGTCGGAGCCGATGTGCGGACGCTTGAGGTAACGGATTTCCGGCGGCGCGCCCGCTTCGACGAAAGCGCTGAGGACGAAGGCGGCGCGGCCGTCTTTGGTCCCGGTGTAGAGTTTCCCGTCCGAAAACGTCCCGGCTCCACCTTCACCGAGCAAGAGGTTGCTCGATTCGTCGAGTTCGCGGGTGGCCAGAAAGCGGTGGTAATCGGCGCAGCGTGCTTCCACTTTGCGGCCGCGGTCGAGGATCAGCGGCTTCGTTCCGGCGAGGGCGAGCGCCAGCGCGGCGAAGATTCCGGCCGGACCGGTTCCCACCACCACCGGGTGGAGCACCCCGGAATGCTCCGGAAGCTCGAGGATGGGCGGCCGGTGCAGTTCGGCGGGCGGGTCGTTCTCGTCGATATCGAGTTCGAGATGGTAAAGCAGTGAGGGAGCGCCCCGCCGCGCATCGATGCTTTTGCCGACGATGCGGAAATCGCGCAGTCTGGCGGCGGGAATCCCCTCCGCCCGGGCGGCGAGTCCGCCCACCTGCTCGTCGATGTCGGCCGGAGCCTGCGTCGAGTCGACCTTGAAACCGGAGATGGTGCGAATCACTGCTTCACTTCCTGCTCGAGCATTTCCTTCTGCTCCACGGCATGGTGGAGGGCCCCCGGTTTCACGGTCGTCTCCGATGACGAAGTGGCGGGGGCGGGCCCCTGCGCATCCCGAATCACCCGGTCGGCCGCCGCTTCATCGGCGGCGATGAGGAGATTGTCGAGCCGTTCCCGGCAGGCGCTGTTGCGGCCGAGCTGAAGCGTAAAGAGATTGATGCCGCGGGTCACCGCCATGATGCCGCCGACCGCGCGCGCCTGGATCGGCGCGGCCTCCATCCCGAGCGGCAGCTCCGCCTTGAACGGAGTGAGACAGACAAGCAGAGCGATGAAGCGGATCAGGATGATGCCGTTCAGCAGGCCGAACAGCGCACCGCCGCCGCGTTCCAGGAGCGGCGGGAACGGGTAGACCTTGTCCTGCGGATTCAGGGCGTTGAAGGCGAGAAGGAGTACGACTCCGAAGATGACCGCCGCAACCGCGACCGCGACCGCGGAACGGATGCCCGGCGGAAGGAAGCCGAACAGGAATGAGAACAACCCCTCGCTCCACATTCCGAGATAAGCGCCGAACGCGAAGCAGAGAAACATGGTGAATGTGCCGTAAAACATGCGCCGGAAGCCGATGATTGCGGCGATGAGCGGAATTCCCCAGAAAAACAGCAGTTCCATCGTTTATTCTCCCTTTCTCATGACCGTTCTCATCACCCGCGCCGCCTCGTCCTGCGTGATCGTGCCGGCGTGGACCAGGGAATCGAGTTCTTCCTCCAACCCGGTACCGTCCACCGCGGCCTTGGCGGCGCCGCGAACCATGTCGATGGTGACGCCCCGGGTGGAGAGAACCGATTCCAGCTGCGAGCGCTCCGGCATGGCGAAAACGCCCGCCAGGCCGCCGCCGGAACGGCGGGCCAGCGCCTGGCTCAACATGCACAGCGGCATGCCGCCGAGCATGCGCGGCGTAATCTCCCAGCGTTCCAGCCGGGAGAATGCTTCCAGCGGCGTCGCGCAGTCGAGCGCCGCGATGACCAGCTTGCCGGTTTTGGCCGCGTTGAAGACGAGCCGGGCGCTTTCGCCCTCGTTCAACTGGGCGATGGCGAGAGTGTCCGCGCCCTCGTTGATCACCTGGTTCAGCAGCTTAAGCAGCGTTTTGCCCGAGGCGGGGTCGATTTCCAGTTGTACTGCGTTGGCGGTTTTGTACTCCGGCAGGGATTCGATGGAGGCGATTCCGCGCCCGATGAGTTCCGGCGCATCGAGGATCGAATAGTAAGTCGTCGTCGTGCCGGCGCCGGAACGCCCGAGCAGCAGGACGAGCCCCTGTCCTCCGGCAAGCAGTTCGCGCAGCCCGGCGAGTTCCGCCGCCGGAATCCCCAGTCCGTCGAGCGGGGGCACCGTGGAAAGCGCCTCCAGCCGGATGACGACCTGTTCGCCGCCGCCGGTGGCGACCGTCTGGACGATGCATCGCTTCAACCCCCTGCCCGCGGGGATCTGGACGATCCCTTTCTGGCCACCGCGCCGTTCGCCGGGGTTCATTCCGGCGGCGCGCTTGAACGCCGTGATCAACGCGCCGCCCTGCATGGTTTCCAGGTGAAGAACGGTCTCTTCGACGCCGTCGGTCCGCGACACGGCGTTGTATTCGCCTTCGCTGTCGGGGCGGACGATCAGCCGGGAGGCTCCGCTGTCGACCGCCCGCCGCAGCAGGTCGGACGCCAGCGCCAGCGCCTCGATCGAGTCGGTGCGGCTGTCGGCCGGAATCACCGGGCTGCCGGAAGCGTCGAACAATCCGGCTCCGGCCGCGACGCGCTCCTTTTCCCTGACCCGCCGGGGCGGCGGAGCCGCTTCCGGCGCGGACGCGGCGGAAGCCCCGGAGAGCGGCGTGGAGGTGATGACCGGAGAAGCCCCGGCCTCCTGCCTCAGTTGAATGGCGAGCATCATGCGGGCGACGGGCAGCACCACCGGTCCGAAGAGGAGCGCGGCCAGATTGAGCCACTTCCGCCCCTTCGTATTTTCCCCGATTTCTCCGCTGAGATAATCGAGGGTGTAAACACCGGTGAAAATCCAGCCCAGCAGAATCAGGACCGCAAGCAGGTTGTAGGCCACGGCGAACTCCTTTCCATATCCATCCAATCCACAGGTTGATCGATTGCAGTAAAAAGATATCTCCCGGATGATTCTTTTTCAACCCGGCGGGCGTAAAATTCCGGTTTCCGCATCGGAAAAAGCCGTGCAAAAGTAAAAAAATCGCTTTTTTTTCGTTTCCGGGTGCGCAATTTTTCAAAAACGGGCTAAATTACAATGAATATGTACATTACGTACAAACTCAAACCAACGAGAGAGCATCATGGGAAACCTGAAAAAGAAACGGCGTAAGAAGATCGCCAAACACAAGCGGAAGAAGCAGCTGAAATTGCTGCGGCACAAGAAGAAATAGTTCTTCGAAAATTCCGCCGCGCCCGATTCCGGTTGTCTTCGTTCTGCGATCTGCTGGACTCGGGCGTGTGTTTTTTTCCGGGATTTGTTGTTCCACTCCCCGCACGGGGATTCAATACGAAAGGGCAGACGCCTCATGAAAATTTCAACCAGGCTTACCTTCCTCTGCGCGGTTGTCGGGGGCATTTCCCTCTCCGCCGCCGAAATCGCCGCCGATACCCTTGCGGAAACTCCTGCCGCGCCGGTGGTGGCGCCGAAGCTCTCCGGAGCTTCCGAAGCGCGGGTGCGGGCGATGGAAAATTTCATGACCGCCACGGCCAGCCGGGACCGCGATGAACGCCTTTCGCTTTTCGTCGAAGTGCTCCGGGACGATCCGGGCGCGGTGCCGCCCCGCGAATTCATCCGCGGCCTGGTCGAAACCCGCGCCGACGCCCGCAAGGTCGCATCGAAACTGCTCGAAATCGCCAAAAAGAATCCGAAACAGCTCGGACTGGCGGCGCTGGCCGGCCAGATGTGCTACGCGGCCAACATGGTTCCGTCGGAATACCTGGGGACGCTGCGCGATATTCTCGACGGAGTTTCCGACCCCGCCCGGCTGCCGGATGAAGAGAAGAGCAGCTATTACAGCATCGTCGGGGTTTACTCCTCGGCGCTCAAGCAGGCCCGCGACTACCGCACCGGCAGCGCATTCCTCGAATCAGAACTTGACCGCGACGAATCGCCGTTCCGTGAGATGATGCTCCGCTTCGCCATCGATTTCGAACACTTCTTCTCGCGCTACGGAGACAAGGCGAGCCGCTGGTTCGGCCTGGCCGACAGCGACCGCGAAGCCGCCGGAAAGCGGTTCGAGCAGCTGTTCGCCGAGTGCGACGCACAGGAGAAAACCACCCCGGTCGAAGACCTCGACCGCTATATCGATTTCTGCATCGCGGTCGGCAAACCACAGACGGCGCTCCGCGCGGCGGAACGCCTCGCCGTCGAGAACAAAAGCCCGCAGAACCGGACCCGGCTCGCCTACGTCGCCATCGAGGCGAAGGCGTTCGACAAGGTTCCGCCGATCGTCGCGGAACTCTCCAAGCTCGACGGCTGGAAGGGCGTTTCGCAACTGATCAGCATCAACAGCCTGCTCGCGCAGGGCAAGTACGACCAGGCCCAAAAGGAGATCGCCGAACTCAAGGTGCCGATGGCCCGCGATGAATTCATGCTGAAACTCTACGCCACGAAGAAGGACGACAAAGCCATGCGCGACCAGCTCGAAGAGATGGAGAAACACCTCTCTCCGGGCGTGGAGGTCGATCTGGCCAACGCGCTCCGTCAGGTCGCCGTGGCCGAGAAGCTCCACGATGTCAAGCTGCTCAACCGGATCTGGAAACTGCTGGTGGACACCGAGCAGATCGAGTCGCCAGAAGCGGCCAATTCGGTCGGCTATGTCGCCGCCGAGCTGAACGTCCGCCTCGACGAGGCCCGGAAGCTGATCGCCGAAGCGCTCAAAGCCGAGCCGGACAACTACGCCTACCTCGACAGCATGGCGTGGGTCTGCTTCCGGCAGGGCAAGCTCGACGAGGCCGAGAAATACATGCGTCTCGCGCTGCGCGCCTCGGAACAGGAAGTGACCCGCGGCGTGATCTACGAGCATCTCGGGGACATCCTGCTGGCGCAGGGAAAGAAGTCCGAAGCGCTGGCTGCCTACCGCGAAGCGCTCGATTACACCGAGGACGACGATTTCGACCCGGCCGTCGTCGAAGAAAAATGCCGGAAACTGGAGCAGCCTTGAGCGCACCGGTTCCGAAAGCGTTTCTCGCCGGATCGCTGCGCGAGGAGTTGGCCGCCTGGTGTGCGCGGGAATGCATGGCGAAATTCCGCGCGACCCAGGTGGCGGACTGGGTCTATCATCACGGCGTCATCGACCCCAGGGAGATGAAGAACCTGCCGCTGCCGCTGCGCGAGTTGCTCGCTTCGCAATTTTACGCGCCGGGGAGCCGCATCGCCGAAACGGCCGGAACGCCCGGCGACACCGAAAAGCTGCTGATCGAACTCCATGACGGCGAAACCATCGAGATGGTGCTGATTCCGGGGCGCGAGGAGCGGCTGACGTTCTGTCTTTCCACCCAGGTCGGCTGCCCGGTGCAGTGTCTCTTCTGCGCCAGCGGGCGGGGCGGGCTGGTCCGCAACCTCGCCGCGGGAGAAATCATCGAGGAGTTCCTGCTCGGTTCGCAACGCGCGGGTCGCCGCCCCGACAACATCGTCTTCATGGGAATCGGCGAAGGGCTGCTCAATTTCGACGAGCTGGCGAAAACGCTGCATATCTTGAGCGCGCCGGAATATTTCGGCATGTCGCCGCGCCGGATCACCGTCTCCACCAGCGGCTATGTGCCGGGCATCCTCCAATTCGCGGAGCTGGAGAAGGAGTATACGCTGGCGATTTCGCTCCACGCGCCGGACGACGAGACCCGGGCGAAAATCATCCCGGCCAAAATCCGTTATCCGATCGCCGAGATCATGGCCGCCGCCGACCGCTATCTCGAAAAGGCGGGGCGGATGGTCACGCTCGAATACACGCTGCTCGGCGGAATCAACGATTCGCCCGAGGCGGCCGAGGCGATGGCCCGCCTGGCCAAGGAGCATCACGCCAAGATCAATCTGATCCCCTACAACGCAACCGACTCGAAGTTCCGGCGGCCGTCGCCGAAAACGGTGGCCGAATTCGAGAAAATCATCTTCGAATCGGGTACACACGTGACAGTCCGTACCGAACGCGGCAGTGAAAACGCCGCCGCCTGCGGCCAGCTCCGCGCCCGGCACGGCAAACATCAGTAAAGGCCGGGTTTCGCCGGCAATCCTTACCCGGCACCGGCACCCTGCCGGTCCGGGGTCCGAGGGCGAAGCGCCCCGGCCGCCGGAGGCATGGACCTGTCGCTTACTAAACAGCTCAAATGCCGGACGAGTCCGGCAGTGAGCGGCAGCGGTGGAGTTGACCTCTTCGGTCAACTCCGCCTCGGCGCTACGCGGCAAAATTTTCAATTTTGCGATGTAGCAGTTTCGCTGCGCGCCGGTAGCCTCCGGCGGGGCGGCGGGGGCGCGCCGCGGGCCCCGGCCCGCCGGGTCGCCGGCGCCGGGGGGCGGGGGCG
>Ga0183100_1000256_pt1 | contig 56278 bp, 44 predicted proteins | sample Biomet2_FD_127789 | JGI IMG/M metagenome (GOLD analysis project Ga0183100, IMG submission 127789) | Microbial communities from bioreactor (seeded with anoxic lake sediment) at LBNL, California, USA - Biofuel metagenome 2 | ecosystem: Engineered > Bioreactor > Anaerobic > Unclassified ...
AGATAAATAAATATCGACGACCCCAAAAAGTATTTTATTGCAATTATAAGTCCTTCTTGTCAAATGCCATTCTAAAAAACAGCTACTTTTTCAGCAGCCTCGGCGTGCCCCGTGTTGCAAGAGAGAGAAACGAGAAATGATGTCAAGGTCCCGAAGCACTTTTAAATAGGGCTTCGGCTATCATCATTTTATTTGTTCTATCTTTTTGATTTTCAACTATAAAAAGTTGTACAAATATCTTGTGATCGCTCATTTTAATACCTTTTTACTACTTTTTTGATCCCGAACTCAAGTAAAGATGCGAATATTTTGGGATGGCTATAAAATATCGTATGAATAGAAACGTTATCATAATATAAATGCTAACAGGAAACTAAAGATATCATATCCAAAAATGGGGATGATATTGTTTTTATTATTGGAAATGGAATTCATATGATATTGCAAAGATCATTGCAACTTAACTTATGAAGTTTCTAGCTGGGATAATTTATTAACGGATTTATGGAATCAAAATAATAATGATGATACTCGATTAGAAAAGATAGATGAAGGCATATCAAATACTGAATTTTTCGATTTAATTGAGATTAAACGCAGGAGGCAATATGTTGCAGAAAAAAACGACAATTTCTTGATTCTTTAAAAGAAGAAGAGGAACACATAATAGTAGTTTCGACAGATGAAAATGGCAATGAGTTTGATGATAACTTTACACAACGTCTTTTTTTACTTCCTTCTGAGGAGACAAAGAACAATGTTCCCAATGAGGAACTATCAACTATCTCTTCTATTCTTGCCAAGCGAGAAGAGTATTTAACGGAAGCTCTGGAATCTCGCAATGGTGATTTGATTTCTGATGAAATTGTAAAAATCGAGAATTGGGCTGAAGATAATCGAAAAGCATTACAGCAGCGGCTAAACGAACTTGATAAAGCCATTGAACAAAAACGTGACGAGTTTGTGAAGGAACGCAATATTCGAAAGAAATTGGCGATTCAAAAAGAGAAGGATGCTTTAAACGAGAAGCGTGATGTAGCTTGGTATGAGTTTGATGAAAAGAAAACTCAACTCAAAGCAGATAAGAATAAATTAGTAACGAAACTCTACGACCTTGCCGAAGTGAAAGTGGAAACAGTTGATGAGTTTTCTATTAAATGGAGGGTGAAATAATGAGAGATTTTAGTGATTTCGAGAAGGATATTTTATCAAAGATGGTGGCTCTACAGAATGAAGGCAAATTATGTAGATATAACTTGTTTTGCAAAATCAGCAATGATCTTGAAGTTCAAGAAATAGACAGGTCCGACATACAAATAGTTTCTGATTCTATAAATGAAAATGAAATAAGAAAGATATTAATTCAATTGTCATTTCTATTTATATATCTAGAAAATAATTATTATTTGATTGATTTTAAACGAGACTTAGATAATAAGATTGAGTTAAAAAAAGAGCCCTCGAAGAAATATATGCTAAAAACAGATAGAACTTATCAAAAGGAATATTTCATATATAGATTTAATTGTTTCTATGAATTATCGCTTTCAGAAACTATTGTCGATTTAGTTAATAATAATTTTAAGACAGTAGAACAAAGAAGATTTGAAAAGCAGCTAAGTGATTCAAATAGAAAATTTAAAATTCAATTAGCTGATAATAATAAAAAGTACAAGCGAACCATTTGTTGGACGCGTGCTTCGTTTCTTGTAGCTTTAATTGCTGTAATAGTTAGTCTCATTATTCCTTTTTGTGTATCTACAAAGATTGATGAGTCTCAAATTGATGAAATAAAATTTGAGCTACGAGATTCAAAAATAAAATCAGCTGTTCCGATACAAAATAATGATACCGTACAGGTGAATATAGTAAACAAAGATTTGATAATTAAAAAATAACAATATATGAACAACCTAATTTTGTACAAAGAATTGCGGAAGAATCTACCGTGACCAAGCACGACGTGAAAGCCGCCGTGAGAGCCCTCGAGGCCCAGGTGATCAAATACCTCCGCGAAGGTTACTCGGTACGTCTGGGCGATCTGGGCAGTTTCCACCTCACCTGCAAGGGCAAAGGCGAGCCCACCGCCGACCTGGTCACCCATAAGGACATCCTGTGCCTGCGCGTTCAGTTCACGCCCAGCTCCACCATGGAGGCCGCCTTTAAGATTGCCGACAACCCGAATCCAAGTGAAGATGCGAATATTTCGGGATGGCTATAAAATATCGTATGAATAGAAACGTTATCATAATATAAATACTAAGAGAAAACTAAAGAGGTCATTTCGAAAAATACGGATAAAGACTTTTTTGTTGTTTACAGTTTGCAGCCGTTTTTAGATAAGATGTGCTGTATCATTGGAAAACATCCAAATAAGTTTGAAGCTTTTTTGATCGATTTGCAGTAACTTTGCATTCAACTAAATAGATAAAAAGCAAAAAAATACAAGATATGAAACCAAAAGTAGCATTAGTTACGGGTATTACGGGGCAAGACGGATCGTACCTAGCCGAATTGTTGATAGATAAAGGTTATGAGGTACACGGCATCATGCGTCGGAGCTCCACTTTCAATACCGGGCGCATTGAGCACTTGTATCTGGACGAGTGGGTTCGCGATATGAAGAAAGATCGCCTGTTGAACCTGCATTATGGTGACATGACGGACTCCAGTTCATTGATCCGCATCATCCAACTTACGCAGCCGGATGAAATCTATAACCTCGCTGCCCAGAGTCACGTGAAGGTGAGTTTCGATGTACCGGAATATACGGCCGACACGGTGGGCACGGGGACGCTGCGCCTACTGGAAGCTGTGAGGATTTTGGGAATGGAAAAGAAGACGCGCATTTATCAGGCATCTACTTCAGAACTCTTCGGAAAGGTGCAAGAGGTTCCGCAGCGCGAAACGACACCGTTTTATCCCCGTTCTCCTTACGCTGTGGCCAAGCAGTTTGGTTTTTGGATTGTGAAAAACTATCGTGAAGCGTATGATATGTTCGCAGTGAACGGCATCTTGTTTAATCATGAGAGTGAGCGCCGAGGCGAAACTTTTGTGACGCGAAAAATTACGATGGCTGCTGCTCGAATTGCACAGGGCGCTCAGGATAAACTATATTTGGGTAATCTGAGTAGCTGTCGCGACTGGGGTTATGCCAGAGATTATGTGGAGTGTATGTGGCTCATGTTACAATATGATCATCCGGAGGATTTTGTGATTGCTTCGGGCGAGATGCATACGGTGCGTGAATTTTGTACGCTGGCATTTGGCGAAGTTGGCATTGAACTGGATTGGCAGGGTGAGGGTCTGGACGAGAAAGGTGTGGACCGGAAAACGGGCAAGAGCCTTGTAGAGGTGGACGCAAAGTATTTTCGTCCAACGGAAGTAGAACAGCTTCTGGGTGATCCATCGAAGGCGCGTACGCTTTTAGGTTGGAATCCAAGGAAAACCACATTTGAGGAATTGGTCAAATTGATGGTACGCCACGATATGGTGAAAGTACGGAAACTGGTTGAGAGTGCCCGCATTGAAAAAGAAGAAGGGATAGAAGCCTGAGAAATCAGAGAGTATAAAAACGATCATGGAAAAGAACGCTAAAATATTTATTGCCGGTCACCGCGGACTCGTGGGCTCGGCCATATTGAATAATCTCAAACAAAAAGGGTTTACAAATTTTGTCTTGCGTACGCACAGCGAACTGGATCTGACTAACCAAGCTGCCGTGATGGCTTTCTTCGACGAAGAACAACCTGAATACGTCTTTCTGGCTGCTGCCTACGTGGGTGGAATCATGGCAAATAGTCTTTATCGTGCGGATTTTATCTGGAGAAACCTACAGATCGAGTGTAACGTGATTCAGAACGCTTGGCGTACGGGTGTGAAGAAGCTTTGTTTTCTGGGAAGTACCTGTATCTATCCTCGTGACGCCCCACAACCGATGCAGGAGGATTGCCTGTTAACATCGCCATTGGAATATACCAATGAGCCTTATGCACTCTCAAAAATTGCCGGACTCAAAATGTGCGAAAGTTATAACTTGCAATATGGTACGAATTATATTGCCGTGATGCCCACCAATCTATACGGTCCAAACGACAACTTCGATCTCACCACCAGTCACGTGTTGCCGGCCTTGATACGCAAACATCATCTGGGCAAGTGTCTTCACGAAAATGATTGGGATGCTCTGCGCTGTGACTTGAATCGCTATCCCATTGAGGGTGTAAACGGAGAAGCTGATAAAGCCCAAATTCTGGAGAAACTCGCAAAATACGGCATCACACAAACTGCTGACGGAGAAGTGAGTGTAGAAATTTGGGGTACGGGTGCTCCGTTACGCGAATTTCTATGGAGTGAGGACATGGCCGATGCCTGTGTGTTCGTCATGGAGCACGTGGACTTTAAGGATACTTATCAGACAGGTTGCAAGGAAATACGCAACTGCCATATTAATATAGGTACAGGAAAGGAACTTACCATTCGTGAATTGGTAGATAAAATTCGCACCATCGTAGGTTATGAAGGTCACACCGTATGGAATGTTTCAAAACCAGACGGTACGTTGCGCAAACTTACGGACCCATCCAAACTCCACGCCTTGGGCTGGAGTCACAAAGTGGAACTTGAAGAGGGTATCGCGCGACTGTATGGCTGGTATTTAAATCAGAAGAGCAAAAGATAATACATGAGGCCGAATGGGCTATTCTTTCTGCGTTAGAATGCGGAGGTTTTTTTTCGGGGGTTTGTCGATTTCTGAACTCTAACGCCAAAAAACGCTTGAAAAGTGGCTTATTTTGGATTTTGGTAAAAATTAATTGTTTCACGAAAGTACTGTGTTTGAAAAAAGTTGTACCTTTGAACGGTAAATTTAAAGAAGTATGGCAACTGAAGAAGACAGAATTATTAAAGTAGATTTGGAAGAGGAAATGAAAACCTCTTACATTGACTACTCCATGTCGGTCATTGTGGCGCGCGCCCTACCTGATGTAAGGGACGGATTTAAACCTGTTCACCGTAGAATCCTTTTCGGAATGGATGCATTAGGCAACACGCACGAAAAAGCTTATAAGAAATCAGCCCGTATCGTCGGAGAAGTACTTGGTAAGTATCATCCTCATGGCGATTCGTCAGTATATGGCGCTTTGGTCCGTTTGGCCCAGAATTGGGCGATGCGTTACACTCTGGTAGATGGCCAAGGTAACTTTGGTAGTGTGGACGGAGACTCTGCTGCTGCAATGCGTTATACGGAGGCACGTCTTACGCCGCTCGGAGAGGCCATGATGCAGGATCTGGAAAAGGAAACTGTTGAAATGGTGAACAATTTCGATGACACGCTGCTGGAACCTACTGTGATGCCTACGCGTATCCCGAATCTTCTTGTTAACGGAGCCAGCGGTATTGCCGTAGGTATGGCTACGAACATTCCTACTCATAACTTGAGAGAGGTCGTCAATGCCGCCATTGCTTATATTGACAATCCTGATATTGATGTGGCAGGTCTTATGCATTATGTGCCTGCTCCAGACTTTCCTACAGGAGGTTTTATTTATGGTTTGCAAGGCGTGAAGGACGCTTATGAAACTGGAAAGGGTCGTGTTGTGATGCGTGCTCGTGCCGAAATTGAAGAAGAAGCCAACCATACATCCATCATTGTTACTGAAATTCCTTATGGCGTCAATAAAGCCGAACTGATCAAATATATCGCTGCCCTTTCGAATGAAAAGAAAATTGTTGGCATTAGCAATGTTAACGATGAATCTGACCGCGAAGGTATGCGTATTGTGATAGATGTCAAACGCGACGCTAACGCCAACGTGGTGCTCAATAAACTGTTTAAGATGACGGCTCTCCAAACTAACTTTGCAGTAAACTGCATTGCTCTTGTTCATGGTCGTCCGCGTCTTCTCTCTTTGAAAGAGTGTATCAAGTATTTTGTAGAGCATCGCCATGATGTAGTTATTCGCCGCACGCAGTATGATAAACGTAAAGCAGAGGAACGTGCACACATTTTGGAAGGGCTCATTATTGCTAGCGATAATATTGACGAAGTTGTTCATGTCATTCGTGCTGCAAAATCGCCGCAAGAAGCAATCTCCAAATTAATGGAGCGATTTGAACTTGACGAAATTCAAGCCAAAGCGATTGTTGAAATGCGCTTGCGTCAACTTACGGGTCTGATGCAAGATCAACTCCATTTTGAATATGAGGAATTGAAGAAGAAAATTGCTTATTATGAACAGATTCTAAGTGATCCGGAACTTTGTAAGAAAGTTATTAAAGATGAATTGCAAGATGTAAAGGATAAATGGGGAGACAAGCGCCGTAGTGAAATTGTAGCTGGTGGTGCAGACTTTAATCCCGAAGACCTTTACGCTAATGACGACGTGGTCATCACCCTGAGTCATCTGGGTTATATCAAACGCACACTGCTGTCAGATTTTCATGCGCAAGGGCGTGGGGGAATTGGTAGTAAACTCAGTAGTACGCGTGATGAAGATTTCATTGAAAATATTTATCCCGCCAAGATGCACAATACAATGCTCTTCTTTACACAGAAGGGACGTTGCTACTGGTTGAAAGTTTATGACCTTCCCGAAGGTGCGCGTACGACAAAGGGTAGAGCCATTCAAAATGTGCTCAATTTGGATAGCGACGACGCCGTGAGTGTATGTTTGAATATCCGAAAATTGGAGAATCCCGAATTCTGCGAATCTCATTATGTGGTGTTCTGTACAAAACAGGGCATTGTGAAGAAGACTTGTCTGACCGACTATTCTCGTCCACGAGCTAATGGTGTTATTGCCATCAAGATTCGTGAGGACGATGCTGTAATTGATGTCGTGCTGACCAATAGTGAAAATGAATTGATATTGGCTAATCGCAATGGTCGTGCTATCCGCTTCAACGAAAACAAAATCCGTGTCATGGGTCGTACGGCGACCGGTGTACGTGGCATGACTCTTGACGGTCCTGATGATGCTGTGGTGGGTATGGTTTGCGTATACAATCTGGAGAAAGACACCATTCTGGTGGTTAGTGAGAAAGGTTATGGCAAACGTAGTGCCGTGGAGGACTACCGTATGACAAATCGTGGTGGTAAAGGTGTTAAGACACTGAGTATTACTGACAAGACGGGGCAACTTGTAGCGATCATTAATGCGATTGACGAACGTGATTTGATGATTGTTAACAAGAGTGGTACTGCCATCCGTACCAGTATTGCAGATATCCGTGTAATGGGTCGTGCTACGCAGGGTGTTAAACTTATTGACATCATGAGGCGCAATGACGAAATTAGCAGCGTGTGCAGTGTATTGTCCGAACAGGATGAAGATAGTGTTTGTGAGAATATCACACAAGAAGAAGCCCCCGAGACTCTAAATGACCAGGAAGAGACAAAAATTCCAGCAAATGAAGAGTTTGAAGGCGAAAATAGCGATAATTAATTTAAAATCTTAAATGTATATGAAGAAGATTGTTTTTTCATTCCTAGTAATGATGACAGCTACTCTAGCTTTTGGTCAAAATTCGGCTATTTACAAAGCAGAGGAGTTATTGAATGACAATGAGGTTGAAAAGGCGCAGGTTGCCATTCTGCCTGCACTGACTAGTGAAAAAACTACTCACAAAGCATGGGCCTTCAACATGGCCGGAAACATTGAGAGTCGTTTACTGCAAAGAGAAATTGAAAAGGCTGCTGCCAAGCAAAAGTGTGACACGACGCTATTTATTAATTCATTGTACAACGCTGTGAAATATTTTACGGAAAGTGATAAATATGACGTGGCTCCTAATGATAAAGGAAAAGTGAAGTCCGAATTTCATGAGAATAATCTGAAGATGATGAAACAGATGGTCGGCTATTTTGCTTATGCTGGACAGTTTGAAAACGAACGTGGAAACAAAAAGGGTGCTTACAAGGCTTTCGAACAATTTATCCAAATTCCTAAAAACCCTGTATTTACTAAAGCGCAGACTGACTCTATATATAAGGCAAATGCCCAAGTTTATAACAAAGTTGGTTACTACGCTTCTATTTTGGCATTTGAAACCAAAGATTACGATGGTGTTCTGAAAAACATTGATTTTGCTATTGCCGACAGTGCATCACGTAACGATGGTTATTTCATGAAGCTGTCTTCTCTGCTTGCTAAGAAAGATACGGCCAATTGGGTATTGGCTTCCCGTGCAGCTGTTGCGGCTGTTGACAATAATCCAGTATATTGCAACAATCTCTTGTTCTATTACACTTTGAAACATTTGGACAACGAAGCCAAACAAATGGCTGATCAGTTGGTAGAAACTGCACCAAAAAACAAAATGTCCTGGTATGCACATGGTTGTGTCAATATGAATACTTTTAAGAAATATGCCGACGCTCGTCAGGATTTTGATAAGGCCATTGCTTTGGACGGGAATTTTATAGAAGCTCTATATAATAAAGGTGTAAGCTACGTGAACGAACTTATTTCACTCCATCTCGTCACCGATCCCAAGAGTAAAGATTATCAAAAGACTTTGGCTCAGGCGCATTCTTTTTACAAAGAGGCACAGCCTCTATTTGAGAAAATACGCGAACTTGTGCCAGATCGCAAAGATCTTTGGGCTGAAAATTTGCGTAGTATCTATTATAATCTTGATATGAAGGACAAAGCCAAAGAAATGGAAACCATTCTGAATCAAAAATAAAGTTTTTGGTAAAATACAGAGAAAAAGTGGAGCGGCATGTAAAGTGCTGCTCCACTTTTAGTATATAGTTGTCTCGTCCTAAAATAGCGTTACACAAGAGAAGCAATTTACCATAAAAACAGCAATTTTGCTAATACACAAAAGTTTTATCGGACAGCCATCATTTTCTATTGGTTTTCTTTTGTTTCTCATAGTATAAAATTCCGCACCAACAAGGGAGGTAGCCCTCAGTTGGTGCGGAATTTTAAACGCGTTTATATCTTCAAATGTTCATTCGGATTGCCTTCCGAAAATACCTTGATTTTCTATCGCAAAAGTAAAAAAAGTTTTGATATTTGTCAAAGTGTAAGATAAAGTTTTTCTATAGGATCGTAGATTCTGCTAATTCTCGTGCAAAAGCATGTAAAGAATCTGTAATTCGCTGTTTTTGTACTGGTCGTGGTTTACTCCGTCCATGCATATATGCCCAGAGTTGTTTTTGGTTTATACCAGTAATTCTTTCAAGTCCTGCAAGTGAAAGCATACTGCCATAATATAGCATAAAACTTTCTGTATCATATTTCCAGATTATTTCATATTTTCCCCGAATGGGTTCCGGCCATCTGTCTTCCGGTAAATTGTTTTTAAATGCTTCAATGGCCTTCAGAACATCGGACTTACACGCTTCTATCGTGTTGCCAGCAGCCCAGATTCCATCGCAATTTTCGGAGTATGCTCCAAAAGAATCTTTGCTTGCGCTGATTGTCATGATTAATTTTTCCATTTGTGTGTTTTTATATGTTTTGTATGTTTTTATATTCCCAATTCTTTTGCAATCTTCTGTCTAAGTGGTTCGGGTATTTCTTTTGATCCGTGAAAAGGAATAGGTTGTGAAAGTATTCCGTTCTTTTTATAAAAGTAATGGCTTCCCTCTGCATGGTCGAACTTCCAACCGACCCTTGTTATTTTTTTATGAAATTCTTTATACTTCATTCATTATAATCTCGTTTATTTTGCTGCAAAGATAGAAATATTTCTATTATTAGCAAAGAAATAGTAGAAATATTTCTACTAATTTCAAATTATGCTGTAATAAAAGGGAAAAATTCAAGTTAAAATGAACGAAAGAATCAATTAACCTCGAAAAAGTAACCACGTTTCAATTTATTTACGCCATTTTCATCAATGGTGAATTCCAACTTTTCGCAGACATATTTTCTACCTTTAATCATGTAGATATCATTTGGAAGAAAATTACCCATATCGATGAATGAAATTTCTGTTTCCTCTCTCGTTTCTACTGCACCTCCTTTCTGCCTGATAGTGTCGTTTTTTATATTGTTTTCTCCGCTTCCTGCGAAATTTAGAATGAAATAAGATCCGAAAGCTTGCCAATAATCTCCAAGTTTTTCAAGATAGGGGACCCCTACAGCGACTTTGTCTGTCAATGTTCTTTTTGTTGATAGAAATGGATCTGTGAATTCATTGCTCCAGATATTTTTAACTGTTTCTGTCCCGTCTTGATCAATGTTGATGTCGTTTACATCCACTATTTTCACCATTTCGTTATCAATTTCACACAAGGAGAAAAGGCAAGCCCCTTTTTCACAAAAGTGCCAAAAGTGATGGACTATAAGTCAAATACAGCTATAGCGTATATTTTATCGGACAGCAATAATTCTTATACATGATCAATTTTTCAAAAATTTATCATGTAAGGGTGCAAAACATGGCGGATATGTACAAGCTTTTTCATTGTTAACTTCTTTATGTTCAATACTCTTTTTGCTTCTTAAGGGACGACTAGATAGAATGATTCGATGGTTTGACTAGGTTGATTTTATAAAAAATATGAATTGAAAATGTTTGGATTCTGATTATTATAAAAAAGTAAGCTTTTTCAAGTAATCAAAGAGGTTTTTAGTTGAAAGTTCTTTTGAATATCTTTTTTATTCAATGGAGCAACAAATGAAGACAAATGCGAAAACAGTGGAGAAAATCATGACAAAAAGACAAGAAAAAGAGGCGAAAATTTTGATTAATGAGATATAATTCTTAAATTTGCACCGAAAAATAGAGAGAAATGATTCAAAACGCTATCATCCGACTGCATGTTATTATTCTACAATCATAATTGCGGAAGTGAGAAGCGTGTGACGTCATAAAATATTCAAAAAATTTACCGAGCCTTTCCACTTCCGAGTTGGAGAGGCTTTTTTTTATATAATAACATACTTAGGAGGAAATAAAAATGAGTGACAGACTGTTTATCTTTGATACAACATTAAGAGATGGCGAGCAGGTGCCAGGGTGCCAGTTGAACACGGTTGAGAAAATAGAAGTGGCCAAGCAATTGGAGCAACTTGGCGTGGATGTGATCGAAGCCGGATTTCCTATTTCGAGTCCTGGTGATTTCAATTCAGTTATTGAAATTTCTAAAGCAGTGACGTGGCCAACCATTTGTGCTTTGACACGGGCCAAGGAAAAGGATATTGATTGTGCGTTTGAGGCCTTAAAGTTTGCCAAGCACAAAAGAATACATACCGGTATCGGTACGAGCGACTACCATATCAAATATAAGTTTAATTCCAACCGCGAGACTATTCTTGAGGAAGCCATTGCTGCAACCAAGTATGCAAAAAAATATGTGGAAGATGTAGAATTCTATGCAGAAGATGCTGGTCGCACGGACAATGAGTATTTGGCTCGTGTGGTAGAAGCTGTTATCAAAGCTGGTGCTACTGTGGTGAATATTCCCGACACGACAGGATACTGCTTGCCGTCCGAATACGGAGAGAAAATAAAGTACCTGATGGAACACGTAGACGGTATTGATAAGGCGGTGATTTCTACACATTGTCATAATGACTTGGGCATGGCAACAGCCAATACCTTGAGTGGAGTCTTGAATGGAGCGCGCCAGGTTGAAGTTACGATCAATGGCATTGGTGAACGTGCAGGAAACACCAGTGAAGAGGAAATAGCCATGATTCTGAAATGTCACAAACTCGGTATAGAGACCAATATCAATACCCGTAAGATTTACGGTGTGAGTCGTCTCATCAGCAGTCTAATGAACATGCCCGTGCAGCCTAACAAGGCTATCGTAGGGCGCAATGCTTTTGCGCACTCATCAGGTATTCATCAGGATGGTGTGCTCAAAAACGTGCAAACTTATGAAATAATGAATCCCAAAGACGTGGGTATTGATGACAATTCAATCATTCTTACGGCGCGTAGTGGCAGAGCAGCTCTGAAATATAGACTTCATGTGCTCGGAGTGGATTTGGAGGAAGAAGACTTGAACGAAATTTATCAAAAATTTCTCAAAGTGGCTGACAAGAAGAAAGAAATGACAGACGACGATATTCTGATTATAGCTGGAGCCAATCGTGCAGATGCCCATAAAATTAAGCTGGACTTTCTGCAGGTAACGAGTGGGGTAGGTGTTAGGAGTGTGGCCAGTTTAGGTCTGAACATTTCAGGCGAGAAGTTTGAGGCATGTGCTTCTGGTAATGGGCCTGTAGATGCTGCAGTACGTGCTTTGAAATCTATTATCAAAAGAGAAATGACTATGAAAGAATTTACGATTCAGGCTATTAGCAAAGGTTCCGACGATCTGGGTAAAGTCCATCTGCAGGTTGAATACAAAGGACACAGTTACTATGGTTTTGGAGCCAATACGGACATTGTAGCTGCCAGTGTGGAAGCTTATATTGACTGTATTAATAATTTCAGAGATTAAATACCGAAAAAGAGCGTTATAACAGTAAAAGAAAGATGAATACATTATTTGATAAAATTTGGGATAAGCATGTGGTGCAGATTGTGAAGAATGGTCCCCAGCAATTGTATATCGACCGTCTTTACTGCCATGAGGTAACCAGTCCGCAGGCTTTTGCAGGATTACGTGAGCGCGGGCTCAAATGCTTCCGCCCCGATCAAATTTACTGTATGCCGGACCACAATACTCCGACGCACGATCAGGATAAACCCATCGAGGATCCCATTTCGCGTAAGCAGGTGGATACGTTGGAAAAGAACGCCAAGGAGTTTGGCTTGAGTTATTTTGGTATGCTGAATCCTAAAAACGGCATTATACATGTGGTAGGTCCTGAGCGTGGACTTACGTTGCCTGGAATGACGATCGTGTGTGGAGATTCTCATACCTCTACTCACGGAGCAATGGGCGCAGTTGCTTTTGGCATAGGTACGAGTGAAGTGGAAATGGTTTTGGCTTCTCAATGTATTCTGCAGCAGAAACCAAAAACGATGCGTATTACTATTGACGGCAAACTTGGGAAGGGCGTAACAGCTAAAGATGTGGCTCTCTATGTGATGGCAAAAATCACTACGAGTGGTGCTACAGGATACTTTATAGAATATGCAGGCGAAGTGGTCCGTGATCTTTCCATGGAGGGTCGTCTCACGCTGTGCAACCTTTCGATAGAAATGGGGTCGCGTGGGGGCATGATTGCTCCGGACGAAAAAACCTTTAAGTATATTAAGGGCCGTGAATATGCTCCGAAAGGAAAAGAATGGGATGCTGCATTGGATTATTGGAAAACACTGAAAAGCGATTCGGATGCTCTATTCGATAAGGAATTGACTTTTGACGGAACTGATATTCAACCGATGATTACCTATGGTACGAATCCGGGTATGGGCATTGCTGTTACAGAGAAAATACCACAATCGAAGACGGCAACTGACGTGAAGGCTTTGGAATATATGGGTTTCAAGGAAGGTGAAGAAATGATAGGCAAGAAAGTTGATTATGTGTTTTTGGGCGCTTGTACCAATGGCCGTATTGAGGATTTTCGTGCATTTGCATCCATTGTGAAAGGAAAGCAAAAAGCAGCCAATATTACGGCCTGGCTGGTACCGGGATCTTGGGAGGTTGATAAACAAATCCGAGAGGAAGGCTTGGACAAAACGTTGGAGTCTGCTGGATTTGAAATTCGTCAACCCGGATGTTCAGCTTGTCTCGCTATGAATGACGATAAGATTCCAGCTGGCAAATACAGCGTTTCTACGTCAAACCGAAATTTTGAAGGACGCCAAGGGCCTGGCAGCCGTACGTTGCTGGTTAGCCCGCTTACTGCTGCTGCTACTTCACTAACGGGAAAGATAACCGATCCGAGAGAATTTTTATAAATTAAAAATTTTAATAACCAAGAAACAATGAAGCAAAAATTCAATATTATTCAGAGTACTTGTGTCCCTCTTCCTTTAGAAAACGTGGATACGGACCAAATTATTCCTGCTCGTTTTCTGAAAGCTACGACTAAAGAAGGCTTTGGTGACAATCTCTTTCGGGATTGGCGTTACAATAATGACGGTACAGAGAAGAAAGACTTTGTACTGAATAACCGGGCGTATCAAGGAGAAATCCTCGTGGCTGGAAAAAACTTCGGTTGTGGTTCGAGTCGGGAACATGCAGCCTGGGCTATTGCTGGTTACGGTTTTCGCGTCGTTATCAGCAGTTTCTTTGCTGATATTCACAAAAATAATGAGTTGAATAATTTTGTTCTCCCTGTGCAAGTCAGCGAACTGTTTTTGGCTCATCTCTTTGCTTCTATCAACCAGGATGTTAAGACAAAGGTTACGGTGAATTTGCCAGAGCAGACGGTGATTAATGAGGCGACGGGGGAAACGGAACATTTTGAAATTAATGGATACAAAAAATTTTGTCTCGAAAATGCGCTAGATGACATAGATTACTTATTGAAAAATAAAGATAAAATTGAGATTTACGAACAGAAAAATGCCTGATAAATCATGAATCAGAATATTCAGCCATATATAGAGATCATGGACTCTACGTTGCGCGATGGTGAGCAAACCGATAGCGTTTCGTTTGTGCCTCATGAGAAATTAAATATAGCTCGTTTGCTGCTTCAGGATTTGAACGTGGATCGTATAGAAGTAGCGTCGGCGCGCGTTTCAGAAGGAGAACGTGAGGCTGTTAGGCTCATTTGTCATTGGGCGGCTGACAATGGTTTACTGGACCGTGTCGAGGTATTGGGGTTTGTAGATGATCATAAATCGTTGGATTGGTTGCATGAGTGCGGATGTAAGAACATCAACTTGTTGTGTAAAGGCTCGCTGAACCATTGTCTTTATCAACTCAAGAAAAAGCCAGAGGAGCATATTGATGATATTAAGCGTTCGTTAGATTATGCAGACAAATTAGGTATTGGGGTAAACCTTTATCTGGAGGACTGGAGTAATGGAATGAAAAATTCACCGGCATTTGTTTATCAAATGGTGGATGTTTTGCGTGATACGAACATCAAGCGTTTTATGCTGCCAGACACATTGGGAATTCTGAATCCATTGGACGTGATCGAATTTATGCGTAAAATGGTGAAACGCTATCGTGACTTGCATTTTGACTTTCATGCCCATAATGATTACGACTTGGCTATCTCAAATGTATTGGCAGCCGTGTTAAGTGGTTGTAAAGGTATTCATTCGACTATCAATGGATTGGGTGAGCGTGCGGGTAATGCACCTTTGGCAAGCGTGCAAGCTATTCTGCATGACCAATTTAATGCTCGTACGAGCATTAACGAATCCGAATTATATAAGGTGAGTCGCATGGTCGAAACTTATTCTGGGATCATTATTCCTCCTAATAGACCTATCGTAGGGGAGAGCGTCTTTACACAGGTTGCGGGTGTCCATGCTGACGGTGACAGTAAACATGGTCTATATTGTAATGATTTACTCCCTGAACGATTTGGGCGTCGTCGTGAATATGCTCTAGGTAAAAACAGCGGCAAGGCCAACATTCAGCGCAACTTGGAGGAACTCGGTCTGGAACTTACGAAGGAACAAACTAAACTCGTAACGAAACGTATTACGGAGTTGGGTGACCGTAAAGAGATTGTGACGCCGGACGATTTGCCATACATCGTGAGTGATGTGATCAAGCATACCGCAGGTACAGCGAAAGTAAAACTGATCAGCTATTTGGTTTCTACGGCATTTGGGCTTCATTCACATGCCTCTCTGCGTATTGAGGTGAATGGTATGGAATATGAAGCCGGAGCTACAGGAGATGGACAGTTCGATGCTTTCGTACAGGGTTTACGCGAAATCTATCAGAACCGTCTGCACCGCAATTTTCCTCTGTTGACAAATTATTATGTTACAATTCCTCCCGGCGGACGGACGGATGCTTTGGTGCAAACTGTTATTTGCTGGGATTTGGAGGGTAAGATTATTCGCACACGCGGTTTAGACGTAGACCAGACGGACTCGGCTATTAAAGCGACTATTAAGATGCTCAACATTATGGAAAATATGGAGGAGAATAAAAATGTTGCCTCCGAATATCAATAGATAAAAAGAGAAAACAATTACAATATTTCAAGATATGAATCTAAAAATAGCAGTATTGGCCGGAGATGGTATCGGTCCTGAAATCTCAGCGCAGGGCGTGGAGGTGATTAAAGCCATTGCAAATAAATTTGGGCATCATGTTGCCTTCAAGAGTGCCTTGTGTGGGGCTGCAGCGATTGATGCATTTGGTGATCCTTTTCCTGATGACACGCTGGCAGTATGCGAGGAGTCTGATGCCGTGTTTTTTTCGGCTGTTGGCGATCCAAAATTTGACAACGATCCTACGGCAAAAGTGCGTCCTGAACAGGGACTTTTGGCCATGCGCAAAAAGTTGGGGCTTTTTGCAAATATTCGCCCGGTTCAGACATTTAAATGCCTTGTCCATAAGAGTCCCCTTAAAGACGAACTTGTCAGTGATGCAGACTTCATCTGTATTCGAGAACTGACAGGCGGTATGTATTTTGGCGAAAAGTTTGAAAGTGACGAAATGGCTTATGATACGGACCTCTACACTCGTCCCGAAATAGAAAGAATTTTGCGTGTAGCTTTTGAATATGCGTTGAAACGCAAGAAACATCTTACAGTTGTGGACAAAGCTAATGTGCTTGCTAGTTCTCGTCTTTGGCGTAAAATTGCACGAGAAATGGAGGGACAGTATCCGGAGGTTACAACGGATTATCTTTTTGTGGATAATGCTTCTATGAGAATGATTACGGAGCCACGTTTCTTCGACGTGATGGTTACTGAAAACACGTTTGGAGACATTTTGACAGATGAAGGTTCTTGTATCAGTGGCAGCATGGGACTTCTGCCCTCTGCTTCTACGGGATCTGGTACACCGGTTTTTGAACCCGTTCACGGTTCTTGGCCACAGGCTAAAGGACAGAACATAGCCAATCCGTTAGCACAGATTCTTTCAGCAGCCATGATGTTTGAACATTTCGATGGAAAAGAGGAAGGTGCTCTGATTCGTGAAGCTGTTGATGCTTCTCTGGAGGCCAATGTACGTACGCCTGAAATTCAAGTTACGGGAGGCATACATTATGGTACAAAAGAAGTGGGAAACTGGATTGTTGATTATATCAACAAAAAGTAACAAATAGGTTTATTCCAAATATTTTAATGAAAAACCGCCTTACAAAGAGGCGGTTTTTTCATTGGAACTTGAGCTGGGGATCAGAAAAGTCGTAAAAAAGGTATTACAAAAATGGGCTATCACAAGATGTTTGTGTAACCTATAAGAGGATACATTTCACAAAACTTTCTTTCTTTTTCTAATTTCTTATCCTGAACTCAAGTATTGAAAGGAAGAAAATGGAAAAAGTCCTTCTGTTTCTATTTTGTGTCTGACAAGGAGGGTGGTAATTCTCCACCGGTTCCCCATTTTGAAGGCTTTTTCCCCATTTGAAACTCTAATATGGCACCATTAGCAATGTCACTGTGTCGGAACCAACATTTGTTATAGGGTTTTCCGTTTATAGAGAGTGACTGTATATAAATGTTATTGGCGTTGGCATTGTGTGCAATGATAGTTAACTTCTTTTGGTTTTCTAAAGTAATGGTTACTTTTGGGAAAACAGGACTTGAAATGAGATAAATGTCTTGTCCTGCATTGGGATAGAAGCCGAGCGTGTGGAAAGCGTACCATGCACCCATGGAGCCGGAATCATCGTTTCCAGGAATGCCGTTGCGTGTAGGGAAATATTGTGAGGCTAGAATACGGCGTACGATAGCTGCTGTTTTGTAAGGTTCATTAACGTAACAATAAAGGGACGGTGTAAGAAAACTTGGTTCGTTAGAAATTTGGCACATTCCAACGAGCTTTGTATAGAAAAGCAGTTGGTCGTGTTTGTTGGGAAAGGATTTGGTAAAATAGGTGTCAAGACGACGTGTAAAGATGTTTCTGCCTCCCATTTTTTCTATGAGGGCCTTCATGTCGTGAGGTACATAAAAAGAGTATTCCCAGGAAAATGTTTCATAGAATGGGTGTTCGAATGAACCGGAAGCAAAGGGGGTAAATGTTGTGGTGTCCTGCCATGAAGTGTCTGGATGGCGAGGCCAAGCAAAACCTTTAAAACCCATGCTCTCTACGTTTGAATTCCAAATGTTTTTCCACGAAGAAGCTTTATGGAGATAATTCTTATAAGTTGCGCTGTCACCTAATCCGCGTGCAATTGTTGCAATGGCATAGTCGTTTGCTGAATATTCTAATGTGCGGGTACAGCAGCGTTCGTAGTCAGTAGAAACGTAGCCGAGCCGATTATAGTCAAAGAGTCCACCTCGTCCATGTTTGCGCTCGTCGTCACCAGGGGGAATGGTAGCATTCTTGAGCATTGCTTGCAGTGCGGTTTTGTAGTCGATGCCCGTAAGTCCCTTTTCATAGGCGTCAGCAATTAGCATGTCACAGTTTGAACCGCCTTGTGTACGGCCGTTGTCGTTACTGGATCTGGCGTCTGGCATGTAGTTATCGTGCTGATAGATGTTAACAAGAGATTCTACCATTTTTGATCCCAAAGAGGGCGTAAGAAGATTTATGAAAGGGTGGGTACAACGAAAAGTATCCCAAATGGCATGATAATCTCCGAAATAAGGTTTGTCAGAAACCCAAAGCGGATTTTCGCCCGTATAATCAGTAGGTTGTAGAAAAATACGGTAGAGAGAGGAATAGAAATTACGTTTTAAATTTTCATCGGAGCTCTCAACCTGGATGCGTCCCAAAATGTTATTCCATTCGTTGACAGCGGTCCTGTGAACGTCTTCAATGTTCCAAGAGGAAATTTCATTTGCATTTTCACGAGCTTTAAGTGTGCCCAGATAAGAAATACCTACTTTTATGCGTATGGTTCTATGGTTGTGAGTATCGAAAGAAAAATAGGCTCCTGTTTTTTCATTACTGTCGAATTGTGTACGTTGCCCGATGTTGATTCTGTCGTTTTTCCAAGTACCGAAGACTTTGGCCGGAGTATCGAATTTTGCATAAAAATAGACGGTATATGCTCTGCTAAAATTCCATCCGCCGCGAATGCGCGTGAATCCCTCTACTTCCGTATCAGAAAGAACGTTTATTTCTGAGCCAACAAATTCCTGACGTTCATAAGATGCAAGAAACTTGCCCATATCCATTAGGACATTGGCATGAGAATCTTCGGGAAAAGTGTATTCATGGAATGCCGCGTGACGAGTGGCGGAAAGACGAACAGAAATATGATATCGTGTGAGATCGATCGAAAAAAGTCCTACGCGGGACGTGTCTCCTGAGAAAGGTGAGGCATAATCTTGTGGCAAGATGGGACCTGTGGTTGGCATAAAGAGTATGTTGCCGTATTTACAGCCTCCACCAGAACCGTTGAGGTGGGTATGGCTGAAACCTACAATAGGGCCCCGTTTGTCCCAACCTGCGTTTTCAGTGAGTTCGTTGCAATCGGGACCGACTTTGACCATGCCTGTAGGTACGCAGGCTCCCGGAAATACGTTTCCGCCATCGTCGGCGCCAATAAAAGGATTTACATAGTGGGTGACATCAATATTTGACTGTGCTGTACTATAAAATGTAGGAAGCATGGAAACTGCTAAAATGCATAAAAAATGCAAATTAAAAAAAGTATTCTTCATAATATATGGGATCAAAAAAATCATTACCTGAGTGCAAAGTTACTTTTTTTGTTTGATATAGACTCAAGTATCAATGCTCTGTTAGCTGCGGCTACATATAAATTCCAAAGAGCCATCAAGGTTCTTTGGAATTTTAAAAAAAACTTTTCAATAAACTCTCCTTGGTAGAGATTTTTTAATGGAATACCCTTTTAAGGGTCGACTAAATACCTTTATCATCAAGATCGTTTCCGTTATTATAGTCTAGGCCTTCTTTAAAAAATAAGTCGCAAGCTCCCTCTCCGGATACGAAGTCGTTTTAAACAAATCAACGCTCTTTCATTTGATTTCTTATCACGAACTCAAGTTGTAACTATAAGAAATGCATGTTTTAGAAATACATTCTTGAATTGCTTTCTGCTCTGTTGTTACTGTTTGCGGTAAACCCGGACGTAATCTATTTCATATTTCATCGGGAGTGGAAAGTTTGTCACTTCACCATCGGATGGTCGCAGGGCCATGTTAAGTAGAATAAAATGTGGGTTGTGGAATGGATTAAAACCTTCACCTACGAGTTTACCGTTGATGGTACTGTCAATGGGAATGTTATTTAGAAGTTCGTCGTCAAGATAAATTTTCATGGCGTGCTCGTCCCAGTCCATACGCCAAATATGGAATTTCTCAGCCCAAAGGGGGTCTTTTGCCGCGAAATGGTTAAAAGGAATGCGTTTAGTGTTCCAATGCGGAAGTTCCCAAGTATCCCCACCCCAAGCGGCGTTTGCCAGAATTTTAGGGTCGTTGTCAATACGGTAAAATTCCATAATGTCTACTTCTCCACATGCTGGCCAAGGAAGTCCATTGCTTCCCAACGTCCAAATGGCCGGCCAAGAGCCCAAGCCTACCGGGATGCGTGCACGAACGATGATACGTCCGTATTTAAATTCCTTTAGACCGCGTGTCTGCACGGAACCGGAAGTGGCTTCAATGAATTCGCGTTGTTGACCATAGTATTTGCCAGTAGGATTATAGGTGGGGTTGGGTTTTCTTTCTCGACGCGCTTCGAGAATAAGTTTCCCATCGCGGCAATATACATTGTCGCGTTGATACCATTGAGGCTCGTTGTTGCGCACGAAGCCCTCTTCATAAGTCCAATTAGTGGTGTCGATGCGGCCGTTGCGGTTAAATTCGTCATGCCAGATAAGCTTCCATTTTTCTTGTTGTGACGCAGTCAGAAAACTTGGGATCAGTAAAAGAGTTAATAGCGTAGGGAAAAATAATTTATTAAAGTGCATTTTCATTTTTTTTGAATGGATGCGAATTTAAGAAAAAAAATTAGGTTATTTGAGAGAAATACCATAAAATACGATGTGAAAAGATTTTCTATTTATAGAAATAGTAGTAAATTTGACTGGAAAAAGATTACATAGAAATAAAGATGAAAATAAAAACGATTCTTTTGGGCTTGTTTCTCTTGGCCAGCGTGACATGTATGGCGGAGACGAAAGTCATTGCTCATCGCGGATTCTGGAAAGCATCTGGATCGGCACAGAACAGTTTAAGCTCTTATCAGAATGCAGACCGCATTGGTTGTTTTGGTTCTGAAATTGATGTTTGGATAACTATGGACGGAGTGGTCATGGTCAACCATGATCCAGTTTTCAAAGGTGTTACGATCGAAACGTCCACTTATGCACAAGTGAAAGATCTGATCTTGGCCAACGGGGAGAAAATGCCTACCTTGGAGGAATATCTAAAATGTGCTAGGTCGGGAAGGGCACAGCTGATTATTGAAATTAAAAGTCATCAGGATCTTTGGCGTCAAAATGTATGTATTGATCGAACACTCGATCTCGTAAAAAAAATGAAAATGCAGAAACGCGTCGATTACATAGCGTTCAGTTATGCTGCTGTTCTACGTTTGTTGGAAAAAGTTCCGAAAGGCACGGCGGTTTACTATTTGAACGGCGACAAGAGCCCTGAACAGCTTCATATGATTGGGTGTAGCGGCCCGGATTATGAACAGAGTGTGTTTTTTAATAAACATCCCGAATGGATAGAGGGTTTTCACAAATTAGGTATGAAAATTAATGTTTGGACAGTTGATGAATCTGACAAAATGCAGCAGCTTATAAATCAAGGTGTGGATTATATCACGACAAACGAGCCGGAACAACTTCTGAAATTGCTCAAAAAATAAATTTTTAAAGAAAACATCTCTAAACTGTGTCTTGGGCGAGGTTTTTTTAGAGCCGATGAGAGAGGATTCTTTTGCGGTTGTTTTAACAAGTGCGTTAGCATAAAAAATACAGCAAATATTTTTTGAAGTGCAGCAAAAAAATTTTGAAAAAAGATTGACTTCTTTTCGCTCTAAAGTTTATACAATAATTTATGCATTGAAAAGGACAGCTCTGGATAATGTATGATTGTTTGTAAAAGGCATGTAATTAGAACGCTACAAATACAACTTAATAGAGTTTCCGATAGATAAATACCTTATTCCTAGTTTTGTGAAATAAATGAGACAAGGAATAAGTTTGTTGAGATCGTTTCTGTTGATTTTTATAGAAACGAGGTGGTAAATATTGTTGAGATTCTGAACACAAAACGACGAACCTGATACTCTTTTTCAGTTTCATCGCCAATTAAAAATAATCATTGGAAACTTGCTGATATGTGACGGTTTTCATAACTTTGAATGCGTTTGTAACCCCAAGAACGTTACTTTCATTGTAAGTAATAAATAAATTCCAAAAATGATTCTATTGTCGCAGTACAAGCTGTTTATTGATTCGATACGTGAGTTTATCCCTAAAAGTCGTATTTATACAGATGAACTGAGAACTTTTGCGTGGGGTACCGATGCAGGTTTTTATCGCATCACTCCAAAAATTATTGTACGTTCAAAAGACGAAAATGAAGTATCGCGTCTTTTGCAAATTGCTCATCAACTCCGGTTGCCTGTTACTTTTCGTGCTGCCGGAACTAGCCTTAGTGGTCAATCGGTAAGCAACTCTATATTAATCGTCGCAGGCAAAAACTGGGAACGTTATGTTTTTGGCGAGAATATGGAGACCATTACCATGCAGCCTGGACTGATCGGGCAGCGTGTAAATGATATTCTTGCCCCATATGGTCGTAAGTTAGGTCCTGATCCTGCCAGCATAAAAAGTGCAATGATTGGAGGTATTGTGATCAACAATGCTTCCGGCATGAATTGCGGTACGCATGCCAACAGTGATAAAATGATTTTGTCGGTACGTATTGTAATGGAGGATGGCACGATTTTGGATACCGGTGATGACGAGAGCCGTAAAAAATTCATGCAATCACATGGGCAAATTATTGACAATATTGTAAAATTGCGTGATGAGATATGTGCTGATAAGAAACTTGTTGCCCGGATACTTCATAAATATTCGATTAAGAATGTAATGGGGCTGAACATAAGACCTTTTGTCGCCTACGAGGATCCTTTTGATATCATAACCCATTTGATGGTTGGTTCGGAAGGTACATTGGCTTTTTTGTCAGAAGTTACGATGAAAACCGAGCGCGAAGATCCTTATAAGGCCACAGCGATGCTTTATTTTTCAGATATCAAAGAGGCGGCTCGCGCTGTTGTCGCTATGCGTAAGTTGGTTGATGAAAATGGAGATACCGTTGTGAAGAGTGCCGAACTACTGGATAAAATATCCTTGGCATCCGTAAACGATACTACCGGAAAGGATTTGACAGCTGTGCTAACCGAGACGAAAGCATTGACAGAGGAAGGTTTAAATGCAAATATGAAATGTGTGGAGAACTGTCTCAAGGAATACAAGACATATATTCCTGTACATTTCTATACGGATCCGAAAGATTATGCTTCATTCTGGGCAATACGATCAGGCATTTTTCCTAAGGTTGGTGGTGCACGAAAGTCAGGCACAACATGTCTCATAGAGGATGTGGCTTTTCATATTGACGATCTGCCAGAGGCTACTGCGGATTTGCAGGCTTTGCTGTCTAAAAATCAGTATGAAGATGCATGCATCTATGGTCATGCTCTTGAAGGTAATTTCCACTTCATTATTAATCAGTCGTTCAATACCGATGAAGAAGTGAGGCGCTATGAGGTTTTGATGAACGATGTGGTGTCGTTGGTTATAGATAAGTATGATGGCTCGCTGAAAGCAGAGCACGGTACTGGCAGGAATATGGCAGCTTTTGTTAAAAAAGAATGGGGTGATGTGGTTTTTGGTTATATGAAGCGAATTAAACAGCTTTTTGATCCCGATGGTTTATTGAATCCCGGTGTTATTTTCAATGATGATTCAAAGTGTTTTATTAGAAATCTAAAAAAATTGACACTTACAAATGAAAAGGTTGATAAGTGTATCGAATGTGGTTTTTGCGAGGTGAATTGCTTATCGTGCGGTTTTACGATCTCATCCCGACAGCGCATTGTCGTGCAACGTGAAATTGCACGATTGAAATTTACTGGAGAGAATTCGGACAGATTAAAGACATTGCAAAAAGAATATCAGTATTTTGGTAATGAAACTTGTTCTGGTGATGGTTTGTGCTCTATGTCATGTCCCATGGGGATCAATGTGGGAGATTTTACTCACGACATCCGGCAAGCAGACCTTCCTACGAGTAGTGCCGGATATAAAATAGGAAGCTTTGTTGCTAACCATTTTGCTGGTGTAAAAAATATTTTGCGTGTTCTACTTTCGATAGCAAACGGCATGCATACAATCATAGGAACGAGGTATATGAGCTCTATTTGTCGATGCTTGCATCGTCTGGGCATACCTCTCTGGACTCCTTCCTTGCCGAAGCCTTATTACAGTTTTGATGTTCAGAAGCGAACATGCACATTGAAAGCTCGGGAGCTTCAAAATCAGACGCCTCTTAAAGTTGTTTATTTTCCCAGCTGCATTAATCAGACATTTCGATTACCCCAAAAATCACCTGTAAACAAGGCGCTTATCAATGAGGTAGAACATTTACTATTAAAGGCCGGATGTGAGATTATTTATCCTGATAATATGCAAAACCTCTGTTGCGGTACTGTTTGGGAAAGTAAAGGTATGTTTGACATTGCGGATGAGAAAACGACCCAACTTGAAGCTGCTTTATGGAGTGCAAGCCATGAAGGCGAATATCCTGTTCTTTGTGATCAGAGTCCGTGTCTTCACCGTATGCGTCAGAAAATTAGAAATATAAAACTGTATGAACCTGCTGAATTTATATATACCTTTTTGCGTGATCGTCTGAAATTTAATCCGATAGAAGAACCAATTGCAGTGCATATTACTTGCTCCATGCGATTGATGGGACTCGGTGACACGCTTATTGCTCTTGCCAAACTTTGTTCTACAAATGTTTTTGTGCCGGAAGAAGTTGGATGCTGTGGATTTGCAGGAGATAAAGGTTTTACGCATCCAGAACTCAATGCGTATGCACTACGCAAGTTGGGCCCTCAGATTAAACAGAAAGGTATCCGCATTGGTTACAGTAATAGTCGAACCTGTGAGATTGGTTTACAAACAAATGCCGGAATACCTTATGTTAGCATTGTCTATCTTGTGGATCGATGTACTTTAGGATTAAAAAAGTAAATTTTTATGGGGCGTGATCAATAAATGAAGAATGAAAATTTATACTTGTAAGTAAAGAAATGAGGAGGAAAACAATTATGTCTTCCTCCTCATTTTTAGATATTTAATGAGTTGGCAATGTGCTACATTTCTGCAACACACTGTTGTACGAAATCTGTCATTTGGGGCACGGCAGCGCGTATGCTTTGGTAGAGTTTCCATTGTGCGCGGCTACGTACCAGATTGTGTTCCGGATATTGTATTTTGTAATAGTTGTCTCCATCAAGGTAATCTGCAAAGAATCTGACTGTCTGCATGAAGGGGAACAACATGGCAGCATAAGGAATATTCTCAATTTCGATGGGGAGCAAAAAGCTCTTGGCAGATTTCAAATAGCCTTTTGTAAAGGCTTTAAAAATTTCGAAATTGAAATTTACTTTGTCAAGTTCCTTTTCGTCTTCTTTACTTGTATTTGCTGCAGAGCGTAGAAAGTCGCCAATGTCACTGAATACGAAATTGGGCATTACCGTGTCAAGGTCGATGACGCAAAGTACGTTGCCAGCGTCATCAAACATGAGATTGTCTACTTTTGTGTCGCAGTGACAGATGCGTTTTGGTAGTTTACCCTCGCGATAAAGTCGTTCTCCCTTGCACATTTCGTCAGCATCCTTCATGATGGCGTCAATGAGAGGGCGCATTTCTTCTACACGACCTACTTTGTCTGCTTTGATGGCATCGCGAAGTTGCTGCATGCGAAATTCCATGTTGTGGAAATCCGGAATGGTTTCACCCAACTTTTCAGGAATGTCAGAGAGCATGGCCTGAAAATTACCGAAAGCGATGCCAACGTCGTAAGAGGACGCCGGAGTGACTTCTGTTTTTGTCACAGCATCCGGAATGAAAACCATGATGCGCCAATATTTACCATCGGCTGCGAGAAAATAATATTTACCGGAAAGGCGGTTGGGTATAAAGGTGAGTACTTTTCTGTCGATATCTTGAGTGCCAGCTGCTTCTAATTTTTTACGGATGTGAGTGGTAACGGCTACGATGTTGTGCATGAGCATGTCTACATCTGTGAAGATGGCATTATTTACGTGTTGCAATACGTAATCAGGTTGGTCTGCTTCGTTTGTTGTTACCTTGAAAGTATCATTAATGAGCCCATTGCCCAGCGTTTTTACCTCTTTCACAGTGCCACTGATGGAGAACTGCGAGATGATGTCAAATAATTCTGATTTTTCCATATTCTAAATTAAAGTGTTTTTATTTTAAAGAACGATTCAGGTACGCTCTAGGCTTGCAAATATACAGATTAATTTTTCGAAAGTGTGTAAAAAAGAGGCCAAAAAAGACACTCAGGAAGTCAAAAACAGGTGTAGTTGATTAAGTTACTGTCTTTTTTAGAAGAAAAGAGAATGGAAGAATATGATTTTGATCATAAAAAATAAATTGTTTGGCGTAAAAGCTGTAACTTTGCAGAACAATTAATTATGCGCATGAATTTAGATGTACTTACTGCCGTTTCACCTATTGACGGACGCTATCGGAGTAAAGTTGACTGCCTTTCACCTTATTTTTCGGAGTATGCTTTAATTAAGCATCGTGTCAGAGTAGAAATAGAATATTTCATTATGCTCGCTGAATTGCCATTGCCTCAGTTAAAGGGCTTTGACTCAAATTTGTTTCCGCGTTTGCGTAAACTCTATGAACAGTTGACGGAAACCGATGCTCAGCGCGTGAAGGACATTGAAAAAGTGACTAATCACGACGTGAAAGCTATCGAATACTTTATTAAGGAGAAATTTGATGAAATAGGAGGTTTGGATGCCTATAAAGAATTTATCCATTTCGGGCTGACGTCACAAGACATTAATAACACGTCGTTTCCTTTAATGTTGAAAGAAGCATTGAAGCAGGTTTACGAACCTGCTTTGCAGGAACTTATTGAACAGATAAATGCCTATGCCGAGGAGTGGAAAGATGTCCCTATGTTGGCACATACTCATGGACAACCAGCTTCGCCTACGCGCTTGGGAAAAGAAATTCGCGTGTTTGGATATCGTTTGGAACGTCAGTTCGCAGTATTGAAGCAATTGTCGTTTCCAGCAAAATTCGGCGGGGCTACCGGCAATCTGAATGCTCATCATGTGGCTTTTCCTGAATTTGACTGGAAAGCTATTTGCAATCGATTTGTTAGTGAATACCTTGGTTTGGAACGAGAAGAATTTACTACGCAGATTTCTAATTACGATGGGCTGGGTGAAATTTTCGATGTTCTGAAGCGCATTAATACGATTCTGATTGATTTTGATCGCGATTTCTGGCAGTATATCTCCATGAACTATTTTAAACAAAAAATTAAAGGAGGAGAAGTGGGGTCGAGTGCGATGCCGCATAAGGTAAATCCGATTGATTTTGAAAATTCTGAAGGTAATCTGGGCATGGCCAATGCGATTCTCTCCTTTCTTAGTATGAAACTTCCTATATCTCGTTTGCAGCGGGATTTGACCGATTCTACCGTGCTACGTAACGTCGGTGTTCCTTTGGGACATATGATGATTGCCATTGCAAGTACCTTGAAAGGTTTACGCAAACTTTTGCTTCATAGGGAAAGTATAAACAGAGACTTGGATAATTGCTGGGCTGTTGTTGCAGAAGCCATTCAAACTATTTTGCGTCGAGAGGCTTATCCGCACCCATATGAGGCTTTGAAAGCATTGACCAGAACAAATCAGAATATTACGGAGAAAACAATTAGCGATTTTATTGATAAATTGGATGTGGCTGAATCAGTGAAAGCTGATCTGAGAGCTATTACGCCACATTCTTATACGGGAATTTGAAGATTAAATAGAATTTAGACCGTGAGGTCTATAAGAAAGTAATTAAAAAGTATGAATGAGCCGCGAGGCTAAATTTTTTTGAAAAATGAGTGAAGAAAACATGGAAATGCAGAATAATTCTGCGAATGAACAGAAAGAAGTTGGTACACAACCATCAGGGTTTAGTGAAGTAAAGGAAACAACAGGAAGACCTCGTATACGTCGTCATATCCCCTTTAGTGAAAAAGTTTCACCTTATACAGATACACGAAGTTCACGTGAAAATGAAGGAGGCTACCAGCAAAGAGAAGGTGGCTATCAGCGTCGTGAAGGAGGCTACCAACAAAGAGAAGGTGGTTATCAGCGTCGTGAAGGAGGCTACCAGCAAAGAGAAGGTGGTTATCAGAGTCGTGAAGGAGGCTACCAACAAAGAGAAGGTGGTTATCAGCGTCGTGAAGGAGGCTACCAGCAAAGAGAAGGTGGCTATCAGCGTCGTGAAGGAGGCTACCAACAAAGAGAAGGTGGTTATCAGCGTCGTGAAGGAGGCTACCAGCAAGGAGAAGGTGGTTATCAGCGTCGTGAAGGAGGCTACCAACAAAGAGAAGGTGGTTATCAGCGTCGTGAAGGAGGCTACCAGCAAAGAGAAGGTGGTTATCAGAATCGTGAAGGAGGCTACCAACAAAGAGAAGGTGGTTATCAGCGTCGTGAAGGTGGTTATCAGCACCGCGAAGGAGGCTACCAACAAATAGAGGGTGGCTATCGTCAGGGAGGTTATCAACCACGTGAAAGTGGCTATCACAACAGTCGTGACGGGCAGGAAGAAACGCAGTTTTCTCCGAGAGAAGCATACAACCAACGAGCAGTAGACGGTCGTCAAGCTGGCGAAGGAAATGTTGGTTATCAGAAACGTAGTTTTAATCGTTATGATAACGGTGGCAATAATAATGCTTACAATAGGCGTCCGCAAGGTGGCTATCAGCGTGGACCGGGTCGTACCTACGATAATAATCATGGTGAGGGTGTATATAACCGTACGGATTCCGCTTATCGTGATGGCTATTCTTCTTATAATCGTTTTGATCCCAACCGTCGCTCGAGTGGAGACTACCAGCGTCAAGATGGTTATCAACAACGCCGCCCGGCACGTTTCCAACCACGTACGTCTGATTATGACCCGTCTGCAAAATATAGCGAGAAGAAGGTACTGCGTTACAAGGAAGAGAATATTGATCCTACACAGCCTATACGTTTGAATAAATTTCTTTCTAATGCAGGTATCTGCTCTAGGCGGGAAGCCGACAAGTATATTCAGGCTGGTTTAGTGACTGTAAACGGACAAGTTGTATCGGAACTTGGTAGCAAGGTGTTGCGTACTGATGATGTGAAATTTCATGAGGAGGGTGTAAAGTTGGAGGACAAAATTTATATACTCCTAAATAAACCGAAAGATTTTGTGACTACGAGTGATGATCCCCAAGATCGCAAAACGGTCATGGATCTTGTTAAAGGTGCCTGCCCAGAGCGGATATATCCTATTGGACGCTTGGACCGGAATACAACTGGTGTATTACTCCTGACAAATGACGGCGATATGGCCTCAAAACTCATGCATCCAAAATTTTTGAAAAAGAAGATATATCATGTATATCTTGATAAATCCGTTTCTGCTGGTGATTTAACGCAGATTGTTGATGGTATAGAATTAGAGGATGGAGTGATAAAAGCAGATGCCATTGAATATGCTAGTGAGATGGATAAAAAACAGGTGGGTATTGAAATACACAGCGGTAAAAACCGAATCGTACGCCGTATTTTTGAACATCTTGGATATCGTGTTGTTAAACTTGATCGCGTTTACTTTGCCGGATTAACTAAGAAAAATTTGCGTCGTGGCGAGTGGCGTTTCCTTACGGAAGATGAGGTACGCGTACTTCGTATGGGCGCTTTTGAATAAATTAGGAATAAACAAAATGGAGAAGATTAGAAGAACTAAAATTGTAGAAGTACTTAGCTCTGAGTCCTACGGCTCAATTGTTAATGTGAGAGGTTGGGTGCGTACTCACCGTGGTAGTAAAGCAGTAAATTTTATAGCCTTAAACGATGGCTCAACAATTAAAAATATACAAGTTGTAGCTGATGCAGAGAAGTTTGATGCTGATCTTTTCAAACAAATTACGACGGGTGCTTGTCTGAGTATAAACGGGATATTGACAAAAAGTCTTGGCGCCGGTCAGGCTAGCGAAGTACAGGCCACTGAAATAGAGATCCTGGGTTCTTGTCCATCTGATTTTCCCATGCAGAAAAAGGGGCAAACTTTCGAGTATATGCGGCAATATGGTCATTTGCGTCTGCGTACCAATACGTTTGGTGCGATATTTCGTATTCGTCACAATATGGCTATAGCTATTCACCGTTATTTTCATGAACATGGATTCTACTATTTCAACACGCCTCTTATTACGGCCAGTGATTGCGAAGGTGCTGGCGAGATGTTTCAGGTGACGACGAAGAATCTTTATAATCTGAAAAAAGGAGAAGATGGAAAAATAGATTATTCCGATGACTTTTTTGGTAAAATGACGTCACTAACAGTGAGTGGACAATTGGAGGGCGAACTTGGCGCTACGGCTTTGGGAGCTATTTATACATTCGGTCCTACTTTTCGCGCTGAAAATTCCAATACGCCCCGTCATTTGGCTGAGTTCTGGATGATTGAACCGGAAGTTGCTTTTATAGAATTGCAGGATTTGATGGATTTGGAAGAGGACTTCATTAAATATTGCATTCGTTGGGCCTTGGATAATTGCAAGGATGATTTGGATTTCCTTAATAAAATGATTGATAAATCACTGTTGGAACGCCTCAATGCAGTAGTTTCTCAGGATTTTGTCAGATTGCCGTATACGGAAGGTATCAAAATTCTGGAAGAAGCAGTCAAAAATGGTCATAAATTTGAATTCCCAATCTATTGGGGAGTTGATTTGGCTAGTGAACATGAACGTTTTCTAGTTGAAGATTATTTCAAAAAACCTGTTATCATGATCGATTATCCGAAAGAAATTAAAGCTTTCTATATGAAGATAAATGAAGATGGGAAAACTGTACAAGGCACTGATGTATTGTTCCCACAGATAGGTGAAATTATAGGTGGTAGCGTGCGTGAAGAAAACTACGAGAAGCTGAAAAACCAAATTGAAGCTAGGAACATTGCGATGAAAGATATGTGGTGGTATTTGGATACACGTAAATATGGTACTTGCCCTCATGGGGGATTCGGACTAGGTTTTGAACGCCTGATCCTTTTCGTGACAGGCATGCAGAATATTCGCGACGTGATTCCTTTTCCCCGCACGCCCAAAACGGCAGAGTTCTAATAATCATTTTAGAAAGTGAGAACTTCAATCTACATAATAGCTGCATGTGCCTTGTTCTCGGTATTTTGTCATGAAAATTCTATGGCAAAATCCGTAAAAACAAAGGTGAAAAATGAGGTAGTTCAAACAACGCGGAATATCCCATTCCAATTGGTAAATAATTATTTCATTCAAAACAGTATAAAAACGATAGCATCACCAAAAATTACTACACAAAACGAATTTGATCAAATTTTTGGTGCTGCAGCTGTAATGGGTAGAAATGGAAGACCGACGCCGATAGATTTCAAAAAACAATATGTCATTGTGGCTGTAAAACCTGAGAGTGATCAGTCAATAGAAATGAAAGCACTCGGTCTACATCAAAACAGTGCTGGTGAACTCGTATTTGAATATCAAACAACAGTTGGCGCAAAGCAATCATATACGATACACCCATTTTTACTTATTGTGGTAGATAAGAAATATACTGGAAAAGTGCAGTTGCGAGAAGTTGTCAAATAATTTTATCATTCCTTTTTATTTTATGAAAGGATTGATGATCAATTTTATGAATTGTAAAAGAACAAAAAACGTCTGAAATGTCACGAAAGACAGAAAAAGACGTTTTTTTTGTTATTACTTAAAAAAATAGCTCGACAAAGATTTTTAGTTTATTAAAAATAAGTATCTTTGCACGCCGATTATTATCAAGTAGCCTCAAAAGAGGCCCAATGTGTGATGAAAAGAGGAAAAGGTTTTGGCCAACCTGCCTTTGGACGGAGCACAAAAAGAAAGTTTTTTTAGTGGTAAACGAATTAAAATTTTAAAAGTGAACACATTAAGTTTCAAGACCATTTCTGTAAATAAAGAAACAGTGCAGAAGGAATGGGTGGTAGTAGACGCTACTGACCAGGTGCTTGGTCGTCTTTGCTCGAAAGTGGCAAAGCTTCTGCGTGGTAAGTATAAATCAACTTTCACGCCTAATGTCGACTGTGGTGACAATGTAATTATTATCAACGCCTCAAAGGTTAAACTTACTGGTAACAAATGGAACGATCGCGTTTATTTGAGCTATACGGGTTATCCTGGTGGTCAGCGTGAGATTACTCCAGCAGCTATTATGGCAAAACCTAACGGTGCAGATCGCTTGGTAAGAAGAGTGGTAAAGGGTATGCTGCCTAAAAATCGTTTAGGTGCACAGTTGCTGACAAACCTGTATGTTTATGCAGAGAATGAGCACAAGCAAGAAGCTCAAACACCCAAAACAATTGATATTAATCAGTATAAATAATCAGACATGGAAGTAGTAAATGCATTAGGCAGACGTAAGAGTGCTGTTGCACGTGTCTATGTGACCGAAGGTACCGGCAAAATTACAGTCAACAAAAGAGAACTCAACGAATATTTCCCTTCACTGATGCTGCAATATGTTGTAAAGCAGCCACTGGAGGCTCTTGAGTCGTTAGAAAAGTATGACATTAAACTAAATATTTTTGGTGGTGGATTCACTGGACAGTCCCAGGCAGCGCGCTTGGCTATAGCTCGTGCTCTTGTGAAAATCAACGCTGAAGATAAAGGTACACTACGTGCACAAGGTTTCGTTACCCGCGATAGTCGTGAGGTTGAACGTAAAAAACCAGGACGTCCAAAGGCACGTCGCAGATTCCAATTCAGTAAACGTTAATTTTCTGGATTGGAAGATAACGTTTAGTATCTAAACTTTTGAGATTCCTTATTTATATGAAATTTTATATAAAGTGGACTACTTGAAGGTTGGTTCAAAAAACAAACAAGAAAGTAAACGAATAAATTAAAACAATGTCAAGAACAAATTTTGATCAATTATTGGAGGCTGGTTGCCATTTTGGCCATTTGAAGAGAAAATGGAATCCAGCCATGGCGCCCTATATCTTTATGGAGCGCAATGGAATTCATATTATCGACCTGCATAAAACGGTTGCGAAAATCGACGAGGCTGCAGAAGCCTTAAAGCAGATTACTAAATCAGGAAAGAAAATCCTGTTTGTTGCTACTAAAAAACAAGCTAAAGACATTGTTGCTGAGAAAGCAGCATCTGTAAATATGCCTTATGTGACTGAGCGTTGGCCGGGTGGCATGTTGACCAATTTCACTACGATTCGCAAGGCTGTAAAGAAAATGGCAAACATTGATAAATTGACAGCTGATGGGACGTTTTCAAACCTTTCAAAGCGGGAAATTCTTCAGATTTCTCGTCAACGTGCCAAGTTGGAAAAAAACCTTGGTTCTATTGCTGACTTGACCCGCTTACCGTCTGCTTTGTTTGTTATTGACGTTTATAAAGAGAAAATTGCAGTTCACGAAGCTAATCGTCTTGGAATTCCTGTATTTGGAATTGTTGATACTAATTCAGATCCGCGTGACATAGACTTTATTATTCCTGCAAATGACGATGCGACAAAGAGCATTGAAGCAGTACTAGATGCTTGTTGTGGTGCTATTGCTGAAGGTTTGGAGGAACGTAAGATAGAAAAGGCTGATGCTGCTGCAGATGTTCAAACAGAAGATAGTGAAGGCGAAGATGCTAAACCACGTCGCCGTCGTACTCAACGGGCTCGCATTGAAAAAAATGAAGAAGAGACTGTTGCTACGGTAGAGGAGAATGTAGAAGAATCTGGAGCTGCAGAAGGTGAGGGTAATAAATAGTATTAATTATTATTGACATATAAAAATTATGGCAGTTACAATGGCAGATATTACTAAGCTCCGCAAAATGACGGGCGCTGGTATGATGGATTGCAAAAAAGCATTGGCTGAGGCTAACAACGATATTGAGGCGGCTATTGAGATTATACGTGCTAAAGGTCAAGCTGTCGCTGCAAAGCGCTCTGATAGAGAAGCTGCAGAAGGTTGCGTCCTTTGTAAGGCTGAAAATGGTTTTGGTGCCATTCTTGCATTGAAGTGCGAAACTGATTTTGTAGCCAATAATGCTGATTTTGTTAAATTGGCTCAGAGTATTCTTGATATGGCTGTTGCCAACAAGTGTAAAACGTTGGATGAAGTCAAGGCTTTGACGTTGAATGGATATACTGTTGAACAGGCTGTTATAGATCGTAGTGGTATTACTGGTGAAAAAATGGAGCTGGATGGTTATATGATCATTGAAGGCGAAAATATTTTTTGCTACAATCACCAGGGAAAAAATATACTTTGTACGATGGTTGCTCTGAGTGAAACTGTTCCAGCTGAATACGGGCACGGTATTGCCATGCAGATTGCAGCTATGAATCCTGTTTCTATTAGTGAAAAGGACGTTCCCGAAGACATTCGCGAAAAGGAGTTTGAAATAGCTAAGGAGAAAACTCGCGAGGAGGGCAAACCTGAAAATATGATTGAGCGTATTGCGGAAGGTCGTATGAATAAATTCTACAAGGAGTCTTGTCTGTTGAATCAGGATTACATTATGGATACAACTCAAACTGTTGCCGCTTATTTAAAAGGAGCCAACAAAGCTTGTACTGTTAATGCTTTCAAACGTTTTACATTGCGTTCAGAATAAATTTTATTTTTCATATAAAAAACTGCCCTTTTTACAAGGGCAGTTTTTTTGTTTATATTGCTTTATATTCAAGGTTTGAGATTTCTGCGAAAGAAAGAAGTGAATTTCGAGAAATTAGGGCTCAGTTGGTAAAGTTGGGGATTTAACAAATTGTTCCTTTTTGAATGATCTATCAAATATTACTTTTGTATCATGCAAAGAAAACCAATCAACGATAAGGATATTCTGTCCATGTTTCTACCTAAAGTCATGCTTGACTATTTTGATTTTACTGACTATTTAGGGTTCAGGCTGTAAAATAAACTCGTTGCTTTCAAAAAATTGATTCGATCGTGTTTTTCAAATTTTTACTTGCTCCATAAAAGTTGATGACACAGTGCGTCACAAAAGAAACACAGTGCGTCATGAAAAAAACACGTCGCGTCACAAAAGAAACGCAGTGCGTCATGAAAAAAACACGTCGCGTCACAAAAGAAACGCACCGCGTCACATAGAATGTGAAGTAACATTTTATTTGGAACACTATATTCTGATAGAATTTTAGCCAAAGAATGAAATAATACTCTTTCTGTGCTGGATTCTACTTTAGTTATCTTGAAATAAGTGATTAACTCCGACCGAAGCATTCAATGGGCGATTTCTAATAACTGCAAGTTGTTAAATCCCCAACTTTACCGACTGAACCGATTTCTGCGAAAGAAAAAATGAAGCGAATTTCGAAGAAATTAGTCAATGAGAAGTGAAACATATCACGTGTGTGTACGACCCAAGCTCTCTGAAATAGAGATAATAATACTGAGTCTTACTGCTGAGACACTGAGTAAAGACCGCAAAAACTATCTTTTATTATTGTTGTCCGGTAAAAAAGGAAAACCATAAATATGCATCAGAATTGCTCATAAAAAGGCAGTTCGGATTCTATTTTGTAAAAGTAAGCCCCTCTTAATGAAAAAGAGTTGGTTGGGGAAGTGAATCTTGCTATTTCTTCCCTATTCGTTAATTTTAATAGTTGCGCATAGAGTGGCTGTCCTCTAAAATGTGTATTTTTTGGCCATTGTTATTTCCTTTTATATGTGGTTACTTCAAAGGAAATAAAAAGGGCTGAATTCCAAAACAGGAATGCAGCCCTAATTTTTTGCGATAACAATTTTTACCGGACACCAATACATTCGGATACTCTTTTCTTATATCTAACTCAAGTATATACTACCTTGCTAAAACGTAGATGTTAATAATTGATAATAGTATGTTTTTATTTAGTACATTGCTTTGCATAGTACTATAAAATAATTAATTTTGCAACAGAAAACATGTTTAAAGAATAACTGAAACAATAAAAAAATAAAAAATGAATGTTGACAATGCTAAATCACAAATGCGAAAAGGAATGCTCGAATACTGTGTTCTTTTGTTACTCCGGGGTGAGCGATCTTATGCCAACGACATTATTCAAAGACTTAAGGATGCAGATTTGATAGTGGTAGAAGGTACACTTTATCCTTTACTGACACGATTAAAAAAAGATGGATTACTAAGCTATGAATGGCAAGAGTCCCTACAAGGACCTCCCAGAAAGTATTATGCGCTTACTGAGGACGGACTAAATTGGTTAGCAGGACTGAATGTTGCTTGGAATGAATTAGCCAACGCCGTGGCTCTATTAAAAAATAATATAACAGAAAATATAAACAACAAAAATAACGAGGGGAAATGAAAAAAAATATCACTATCAACCTTTTTGGATCTCTTTATGCAATAGATGAAGATGCTTATGAATTACTGAAAAAATATGAGGACAATTTAAAGGCTTATTTTTGCAAACAAGATGGAGGTGAAGAAATCGTGGATGACATTGAGCATCGTATCGCGGAATTGTTGCAAGAACTGAAGGCAAAAGGCGTGAATGCCATAAGCATTGAGCATGTACAGGAGATAATTGGCCGTATTGGCAATCCTGACCAAATGGAAGGTGAAGAAAAAGCAGAGGAACAAAAGGAACAAACTGAAAATATGGCTGACAGTGGGCTTCCTATTAAGAAAAAATTATTTCGAGATCCGACAGACTGTATGTTGGGCGGCGTTATGTCTGGTTTGTCACACTATTTTGGTGGCGATGTCCTCATTTGGCGTTTGCTGATTATCGGATTATGTTTGTTCTCCAAGTTGATCTTGTTACCTATATATATCATCTGTTGGATAATTATTCCGAAAGCACGTACAGCAGAGGACTTCCTGTTGATGAATGGAAAATCAGTGACACCTGACAATATTGGACAAACTGTTATGAAGGGGCAAAATGAGCCAGGGATACCCTCTATTCAGCGTACTGGTTTTAATCGTTTTCTGGCCTTTTTGATCAGTGTACTAAAAGTTGTGTTGTACGGAATGGGAGTTTTTTTATTTTTAATATGTGTGTTTATATTTATTGCTATACTTGTTGTTCTCGTTATGGGAATAGGTGGAACCATAATTGCATCAAATCCGCTTCTGTATTTTGGTCATGAGGGTATTACAGTTTTTCAGAATATATCAGGCGAAACAATTGAATATTTTTGGACTTTAATAGCTGCCAGTGTTTTTTGTTGTGGTATTCCTATTTATTGTATGGTTCACCATATTATGCGTTTGCGTAAAACAGTAACGCCAATGAGTCTTTTACAACGCTCTCTATGGATTGGAACCTGGATTATTTCCATCGTAATTATTTCTATTTTTGGAATGCTGTTTGCGCACAATATGAATAAAGTTGACAAGGAAAGAATAAATATATCTGCCTTTAGCTCAGATGACAATGCTTGGCAAAAATTTCGGCACAATTATGAGCAACATAAATTTGATCGCTTGAATGTACAATATTTACATGGAGGTAACGCGAATAACTATACGGATGATAATTTGGCTTTTGACGTAAATCCTGGAGTCTATCGTCTTTGTATAAGTGCTTTAGCTGATGAAGAAGGTTGCTATATTTATGTAAAAAGTACTGATATTGAAATGCAAAAGGAGGATGTCCCCTATGGTACCCCAGGAAAGGTTAACAAAGTGACTTCTTCTGTTTTTATTAATGACAATGGTATTAAAGTAGAAAAAACAGAAAATACAGATAGCTCTGACAGTTTGAATTTGCCTGAAGTAGTTTTGGATAGTATTATGATTAAAAAAAATACAACTCTTCATTATGGCATTTCTTCAGGAAATGATGAAATGGGTAATACATTTTCGGGCCGAAATTTGGTTTATTCCAAGAAATTTGTATTGAAAAGGATCGGAGATTTACCAGTAAAAAAATAAGTTGTGATTGTTCCAGAGCCGGAATATAGAAAAAACAGGAAATAAATATATCACTTTTGATTCTATTATGTTGATCAGGTCCGACGAGATGTCGGGCCTGTTTGTTTTGAAAAGCATTAGAATGTTTTTGCTCATTGTAGTTTCTTATGGGAGAAATGATTTTGTAAACAGAGAGTTTTAAGTAAATTTGCAAAGTGAAAATTATAAAAAATGAAAAGACTTATTTTGTTATTAAGTTGCTCTCTTTTTTTGGGAGTAGGAAGTATTTCAGCTCAGAGTGATTTTGAAATTGAGCAAAAAATAGGTAAGCTTGTTAAAGCCATGACGATAGAGGAGAAAGTTTCTCTATGTTCAGGTGGTGGTATGGGCTTTAAAGGTATAGAACGTTTGGGGATTAGTAGCATTTCCTGTACAGACGGTCCGAAAGGACCTAACGCACAGGCTGGTACGACGGCTTTTCCTTGTGGTGTGATGTTTGGCTCCACATGGAATCCTGATGTGATTGAAAAAGCTGGTAAGGCCATGGGCGAAGAAACTAGAGCATTGGGGCGCAGTATATTACTCGGTCCTGGACTCAATATTTTAAGAGATCCGCTAGGTGGACGTTTTTTTGAATACTATACGGAGGATCCTTATTTGAATGCTGCAATCGCCGTTGCTGATGTGGAAGGGCTTCAAAGTGAGGGAATCGCAGCTTGTGCCAAACATTATGCTTGCAATAATCGTGAAGATAATCGTAATAATTATATGTCTGTGGTTGATGATCGTACTTTACACGAAATTTATCTACCAGTTTTCAAAGCGTTAGTTCAAAAGGCCAAAATAGGAACTATTATGACGGCTGCAAATGGCATTAATTATGAGTTTGTAAGCGATAGTCGTAAAATGTTGACAGATATTTTGAAAAACAAGTGGGGCTTTAAAGGTTTTGTGATGACTGACTGGTTGCAGACACGTTCTGTAGAAAAAGCAGCCTTTGCCGGTCTTGACGTTTCGATGCCTGGTGGTGATAATTGTGGTTTTGGTTCAGTGCTGCTTAAAGCTGTAAAGGAAGGACGTGTACCTGTACCGATGATAGATGAAAAGGTTCGTGCTATCCTGCGGGTGTATCAAATGGTCGGTGCACTTGATGGAAAGGATATTAAAGCTGGTGCTCAGATTAATACCAAAGAACATCAACAAGCTGCATTACATGTTGCTGAGAGTGGTATCATACTTCTGAAAAATGAAAAAAAATCATTACCGTTAAACCCTGCTAAAATTAAGAATATATTGGTGACAGGTCCTAATGCTGATCGCAAGTTTTGTCTTTGGGCTATGGGTGGCAGCAGTTGGGTGCAATCGCCTTATGAAGTTACGATACTGGATGGTATTAAAAACAAGTTGGGTGATAAAAAAGTTACTTTTATCTCATCTGAAGGTTTGGGGGGGTACAAGGTCATTCCAGCAGAAGCTCTTAAATCCGAAAATGGGAAACAAGGTTTTCATGCACAATATTTTGTTAAAGGTAACGACAAACCCGTTATAGAGCGTATAGAACATGCGGTTAATTTTATGTGGGAAATGAAATCGCCAGATCCGTCCATTAAAGTGGATGATTTTCGAGAGGCTCGATTTGATGCTGAGGTTCAGGCTCCTGTTGACGGAAAATATACGTTTCGTTTCTTTGTGAGTGGGGGTAGTGCTTTAGTCTTTAATAATGAGTGGGGAGGCGCGCCCATTGCGATTGCAGATCCTAATCAGAATGATGGTTATGTAACGGCAACTATTGATCTCAAGAAAGGAGCTACCTATCATCCTTGTATCATTTACAGTAAGAGCAAGGGTGATGCTGCTATTCGTATGGAGTGGGAAACACCTCAAACTACTTTTTCTCAGCAGAAAATGAAAGAATTGAACCGTGCAGCCCGTAAGGCTGATGCCGTGATTTATGTGGCTGGTATCGATTATAGTTTGGATACTGAAGGACACGACAAATCTACTATCATTTTTCCGAAAACACAGGAAAATGTGATCAATGTATTGTCCAAGGAAACAAAGAATCTAAGTGTGGTTATGGTCAATGGTTCTCCGCTTGAGTTGGGTGGTTGGTTGCAAAATGCCAACAGTGTTGTGGAGGCCTGGTATCCTGGAATGGAGGGTGGTACGGCGGTTGCTAAAGTATTGTTTGGAGAGTTGAATCCTTCAGGACGTTTGCCATTTTCTTGGCCTAAGAAGTTGGAAGACGTTCCTTGCAAGAAATTAGCGTATGAAGACAATGATATTATTAATTTCAGTGACAGTCTAATGGTGGGTTATCGTTATTATGATACGAAAAATGTGGTTCCTGAGTTTCCTTTTGGCTATGGACTTTCCTATACATCGTTTAATTATAAAAATTTGAAAGTTTCTCGTTCGGGTAAGGAGGTTTTAGCAACTGTAGAGCTCAAAAATACTGGAAGTCAAGATGGAGCTGAGGTTGTTCAGCTTTACGTTCATCCAGTGAATCCTACTGTTTTTCGACCTATTCATGAACTGAAAGGGTTTCAAAAAATTTTACTGAAGGCTGGTGAGCAGAAAACTGTTTCATTTAGTTTAGGTGAGGACGCATTTTCCTATTTTGATGTCACTAAAAACGATTGGAAAGTAGATTACTGCAACTATGAAATAGAAATAGGGCGTAATTCGCGTGATATTGTGCTCCATCAATCTGTTTCGTTAAAATAATATGTATGCATAAAAAAGGCTTGATTTCAATTCGAAATCAAGCCTTTTACTTTTGTGGTGCCACCCTGAATTGAACAGGGGACACACGGATTTTCAGTCCGATGCTCTACCAACTGAGCTATGGCACCCTCTTTTTTGCGAGTGCAAAGATAATAAACTTTTCGGAGTTTGCAAAATGTTTTCTAGATTATTTAAGCGGATTCCAGCCTTGTGCTTGCAAGTCAAATTCATTACTGTCGCGAGCAATGAGTTTGCAACCATATTCGGATTTTTGGATGCGACCTATAATATGAATATCCTCAAGTTCTTTAATTCTATCATAATCAGAAATTTTAGTAGTAAAAAGTAGCTCATAGTCTTCACCCCCGTTTAGAGCGCATGTGGTCATATTCATATTGAGTTGTTCTGCCATTACAGAAGTTTGGTAGTCTATTGGAATACGATCTTCATAAATGAGGCATCCTGTATGGCTTTGTTCACAGATATGCATAATTTCAGATGATAGTCCATCCGAAATATCTATCATAGAGGTCGGGATGATATTGGCGTCATGTAGCTTACAAATAATATCTTGGCGAGATTCCGGTTTTAATTGACGTTCTAATAAATATTCTTTGCCAGTAAAATCTGGTTCAAAATTTCCATGTGTTTTATGTTCTTTAATTTGTTCTTGAAATACGGCCTTCTCTCTTTCCAATAATTGTAATCCCATATAGGCGGCTCCCAAATTGCCGGATACGCAAATTAAATCAGTATCCTTTGCCCCATTGCGGTAGACAATACTATCTTTTTCGCCCTCACCGATGCAAGTCATACTGATACAGAGTCCTGTTAGCGAGGAAGACGTGTCACCACCTACGATGTCTACATGGTGTTTGCTACAAGCTAAACTTATACCGTCATAAATTTCTTTGATGTCTTCGATACAAAAGCGTTTGCCTAATGCAATATTAACGATGAGTTGTTTGGGTGTGCCATTCATAGCGTAAACATCCGAAAAATTTACGTTTGCAGCCTTGTAACCCAAATGTTTGAGTGGTGTGTAAACGAGGTCGAAATGTACGCCTTCTAGTAGAATATCACTGGTGACCAGTACTTTTTTGTCCTTGTAATCCAATACGGTACAGTCGTCCCCTACGCCGTAGATGGAAGAAGGATTTTCCAATTTGATATCTTTTGTGAGAAGTTTAATCAGACCAAATTCTCCCACAGTAGAAATTTCAGTTCTTTGTTTTTGATTCATTGTTTAAAGTTCGTTGATAAGTTCACGAAAAATGGTTGTTATTTTTGGCTGAGCTGCATTAGCTGCAGCTTCAACCTCTTGGTGGGTTACATTTGAACTCTTTTGCCCAATGTTGGTAATTACGCTGATTGCCAAACACCTAATGCCACAGTGGTTAGCTACAATGATTTCAGGTACGGTGCTCATACCAACGGCATCTGCTCCCATTAAGCGATACATACGGTATTCTGCTTGAGTTTCATATGTGGGTCCTTGTGTGCCTAGGTAAATACCTTCATGTATTGAAATATTTTTTTCGCTGGCAATTTTCAGCACTTTTTCTCGTAGTTCAATTGAGTAAGCATGACTCATGTCAGGAAAGCGAGGCCCTGGAGGAATATTTTGTCCACGTAGGGGATTTTCTGACATCATGTTGATATGGTCTGTGATGAGCATGAGGTCTCCAATGTGAAATTCCGGATTGGTACCTCCAGCAGCATTACTTACAAAAAGTGTACGGATGCCTAGTTCAAAGAAAACACGAATTGGGAAAGTAACTTCGTCCATCGAGTATCCTTCGTAATAGTGGAAGCGTCCGTTCATGGCTAAAACTTCCTTGTTACCGAGTTTCCCTATGATGAGGTATCCTGCGTGACCTTCAACAGTGGATAGAGGAAAGTTTGGAATTTCCTTATAAGGTATTGATTGTTCAGATTGAATTTCTTTTCCCAAATCTCCCAGTCCGCTTCCTATGATGAGAGCAATGCGCGGGGATGTAGTAAGTTTAGCCTGCAGCCATTCAGCTGTTTGTCTGATTTTTTCTAACATAATCTGTGATGATATGATTAAATTTTTCAGATTCGTTTCGTAGAAATTTAATTTCAATAGGAAGAACATAAAGATCGTTTTTGACCTTTTTACTGAGATGTTTTGAAAAGCGAAGTCTGGCAGCATCCTTTTCTGTGGTAATAATAAGGCTCTTTGAGTCCTTTAGTTTTTCATATACTTTGTTAATGTGTTCTTCATCCCTGCGAGAAAATTCGTGATGGTCTCCAAAAGATAGAGACGTTACATTAGGATTTATCGACGTAATGGAGCGTTTCATGACAAGGGGTGTGGCTATCCCGGTCAAAAGTAGTATTTTTGATGCCTTTTTCAAATTTTCTTTTGACAAAGAGTTGTGTCCAAATACTTTTGTAAGATTCAAATACTCTTGTGTAGTGAAAAATATTTGTTGAAAAGGAAACAACTGTAATTTTTTTGTTATCAGGCTGTAATCGATTGGTTTCATTTTCGGTTGACATTTTGTGACAACAATAATGTTCGCACGCGTTCTGCTTTCAAATGGTTCCCTGAGCCTTCCTGCAGGAAGCAGTTTGTCATCACATATTAGGCGGTTGCTATCTGTGAGTAAAATGTTGATCCCGGCTTTCACATAACGATATTGGTAGGCATCGTCCAGAATGATAACGTGGGGTTGGAGTTCTTTCTTGAGTGACATCATTTGAAGAATGCCTTCTTCTCTTTTTTTACATACCGCCAATGTAATGTTTTTATATTTCTGTTTCATTTGGTAGGGCTCGTCTCCGATTTCAGAGAAAGGTGTGTTTTGTTTTGCCAGCACGAAGCCCTTACTTTTTCGTTTATAACCTCTGCTGAGAACCCCTACATGCCAATCTTTTTGTAATAAACGGATGAGGTATTCGGTATGAGGCGTTTTTCCTGTTCCTCCTACGGTGAGGTTGCCAACACAAATCACAGGCAAGTTGAATGTTTGAGTACTCAATACCTGTTTTTCAAATAGGTAATTGCGGAGTTTTATACCCCATCCATACAAATAGGATAAGGGAATTAGCCATTTGTTGATTTGATTGTTTTTCTCCGCCATATTGTTGATGTCACCACTCTTTGAGGGGAGGGTGTCCATTAATAGATGTTGGGGGTGTATGTCATGCGAGCTTGAACATAACTTCTGTTTGTTAATGTTTTGAGCAAGATAAATGGTTGATAATATTGTCCTAATGTAGCGCGCATTTTTGTTTCATAATATTGGTTCTTCTTGTTCTCAATCAGAGTTATATACCATGGTTCCGGCGTTGGATAATCTGTGGCTTCATAGTTGTTGCCGAGTCCTGCTTTTTTTGCAGCATAATCGATGGCATCATCTAAAGTACCGAGTTTGTCAACGAGGCCATTTTTAATAGCTTGTTCGCCGGTCCATACCCGTCCTTGCCCAATGGCATCTACTTGTTGTGCCGTTTTGTTCCGTCCTTTAGCTACACGACTTACAAACAGAGCGTAACCTTTTTCAATATACCCTTGCAATAATTGACATTCTTCCGTATTTAGTGGCCGTGCGATGGTACCAAAATCACTCATTTTATTGGTCTTGACTTCGTCAAATTTTAATCCGAGTTTATCATTTAACAAAGTACTGAAGTCCGGAATCATACCAAAGATGCCAATGCTTCCTGTGAGAGTTGTGGGCTCAGCAAAAATGTATTGTGAGGCTGACGACATATAATAAGCACCCGATGCAGCCAAACCACCCATAGAAACAATGAGCGGTTTCTTTTTACTGAGTTCTTTCATGGCGTGCCATATTTGTTCGGAAGCAAAAGCACTGCCACCTCCAGAGTTGATGCGTATCACGACAGCCTTTACGTCTTCATCGTTTTGCAGTTCTTCCAAATCTTTAATTACTTTGGGTGCGCAAATCATGGATTCATTTGAGAATTCTTGAACTTCTGTGTCTACGATGTCACCAGCAGCATAATATACGGCAATTTTATTATTGCTACTTTTTTTCTTTCCACCATCAGCTGCGCAAATATCGGCAGCACTTACCATATTTAATTTTTTGTCGGCGCTAATTCCTGCGTAGTTTTTCAGCATTAGTTTGGCTCCGTCCAGATAGGTCAGTGTGTCCACCATGTGTTTTTTTACAAGGTCTGTAGCTGAAGCAAAACCAGCGAATTTGTCGGCGTATGCCATGAGAGAATCTTTGGATATTTTACGTGAGATAGATACACTGTTTACAAAGTTATTCCAGATGTTGCTCAAATAGGAGGTCACTTGTTGGCGATTGGCAGCACTCATTTCTGTAGAGGTAAATGGTTCCACTGCGCTTTTGAATGTACCTACTTTAAATACTTGCATTTTAACACCGAATTTGGCCATCATGTCTTTAAAGAAAATTGGTTGAGACGCAAGACCCTTCCAATCAAGCATACCAATTGGATTTAATGCTACTTTGTTAGCTACACTGCAGAGGTAGTAACCGCCTTGTGTATAATTATTGCCGTAAGCAAGAATGAATTTACCGCTTTTCTTGAAATCATCTAAATATTTACGTAATTCTTGCAGAGAGGCAGGATCAGATTGCAGAAATCCGGCTTCGAGATAAATTCCCTTGATTTCTTTCATATCCTTAGCTTTCTGAATAGCTTGACAAAGTTGGTTGAGGCCCAAATTGGTTTGTTTTGAACCAATAAAATCACTGAGAGGGTCTTCAATGGCTTGTTCCTGCATAATACCTGTCAGTGGAATGTAGAGTATAGAATTATTTTTAATACTTGCTGTTTCACTTGAAGATGCAGCAGCTCCAATCAGAAAGATAATGCCGATAACGCTAAGCACTCCAATGGCTAGAATTACTCCTAATGCAGAGGACAGCGTGTTTTTGATAAAGGAATACATATGAGTCTAATTTTTGTAGATTTTCTTTTTTATCGATAATGTCTTATGCAAAGTTAGTGCAAATGGAAGACAGTACAAAATAAACTTGTTTATTTTTAATATAGAGAAGTCATTCAACCGGATGATGCATAATTAGAGCAAATGAAAACTGCGCATAGTGTTCTATTCAAATATGATTAAGAAAATACTTACAAAAATCTCTATTTATTTTGTAGTGAAAACATTTGTCCGTTGACGGTAATGCCCTGAGCATTGATGTGGATTTGCTGATTAGGACGGGAGTTTGTGAACAGCATAATCTGAGCTTTACCATCTTTACCAGTTTCAATGTCAGGTTTCCAACAGAGCGTACGACGTACATCAGTTGGATCTGGAAGAACCTCTGTGCGATAATTTGGGCTGTAAAAGTCTTCTGCTTTCGAATAACCATGAATAAGAGTAGCTCGTACACCTTTTTGATAATCTTTAATCATTTGTGGTGCTTTACTTGTGGTTAAGATAAAGAAGTATTCCGGTCGATAGTTTGGTGGATAATTACCACTCAGAATTCCTTGATAAACTTGAGGATAGAGTTTATTGATGGCGTCAGAATTTTTACTGATAACCAATGTCTTGAAGTCGCTGCCGAGGCAGTCATTATTGTTATAGTTCATGGTTGTTGAAGCGAATTTACCATCAATAATTAATGCTACTTTCTTTTGATGATAAAGTAGGGAGTAACCCATTCCGCCTAAGGTGGATTGAGCTTCGTAGTCAAAATAGGCATTTCTCTTTTTCAGCCAATCCCAGATTGAAACTTCTAATGTTCCTTTGTCCCTGATCTGTTCCATTTCATCTTCAAGATTGTAGAATAGACTGCCTTCTTCTCTGGCGGCTTGCTCTGCATCAAGTTGATATCGGGTGAATGGTTTTTTTCCTGCTTTTACTTTGGTTGCAGGTAAGGAGTGGATTTTTTTGTATGAAATGGTGTCTTTCCAAGCGAACGTTTCAGGATGCTTCATAATTAGGGCGTGGCGTAATTCGGAAGGTTCTTGAAAATAAAGTTGTTCCGTTTCATAAGGTTCAGCGGTGGGCCGGAAGGTGCGGTTTAAGATCACATCGCTACTTATTTTTTTGTCTTTATTCTTGGTAATAATGAAGTATCCGTATTTTTCTCCATAGATTTCTTTTTGAAATTTCATCGCAAAATGGCCGTTTGAATCAGTTCGAGCTGTGCCCCCATCCAGAGTTTTTCCGTCTAACAGTAACAAATTCACGCTCAGTCCGGTTTTGCCATCGTGATTTTTTGAAAAGGTGCCTATTTTCCCGTCTAAAATTTGAGCATCTTCGGCTGGCTGTTTCAATTGAAAGGAGTCTACGCCGGCCATCTGTTTCCATTCATAGCGGCGCCACCCCTGTACCATCAGAAGGAGATTGATAGCCTGTTGGTGTTCTTCGTCATTTTTTTCAAAATAATATTCAGGCTGGTGAATATATCCTTTCAAATCGGAACAAAGCAGCATGTCAGTTTTTAAACTCATTCCGTCTTGTCCGACCATGCCGCCAATATCTTGTACACTGAGTGAAAACTCGCTCTGCTGTGGATTGCCCTTACCATCTTTTAATAGAAAGTCCAGTACTATAGGGCTGAAAGGTTTGTAAAATTCTTGATTTTGTTTTACTTCAAAAATTAAGGGCTTTTGAATAGGTTCCACCCATACTAGTCTTTCTCCCAGTACGTTTCCTTCTGGGGTGAAGAGTGTAATTTGGTGAATGCCGTCGTGTAGAAATTTTCTTTCAAATGTCTTCGTTATTGTTTGGTGGTCTACGTAGAGTGTGTCGAAATGTAAGAGTTGACCCCGACAGGTAGTGCTCAGTCCCAATAGCCGGCCTGATTCCAAGTTGTGTGGCGTTATTTTTACCACCACATTCCCTTCTGTGTCTGTATTTACTTCCATTTGGCAACCACGCTCCTGCTGCTGTGGTAGGTCGAATAGTTGCTCATTTCCGTTAGAGTCTGTTGCTTTTACAAATCCTCCTGTCCAGTCGGTTGGTAATTCTATCAATCCCATTCCTTCGTGAAGAGGATGTGTGGTCAGTAATTTTGTTCCATTTGATCTAAACAGAGAAATGGGGGTATTGGAAGGACGTCCCATATCGTCGGTCAGTTTGTAAGCTACACGCCCAAGGATTCCTTTGGTGATGTGACCGCCTTCAGGATAAAACGTTAGAATGAGTTTACCCTCTTTTTGACTGTCTTTGTTTAGTAAAGGGGCTGGTATGGGACGTTTTCGAATGAGTCTGTCGTCAACAGGGTCTTCAAAAAGACTTAATTTTGAAAAGAGGGTAGTATCTTCAGGTATATTAAAGATAGGAATGACACGGGAATAAATATATGAGTTGTCCCAATTGAGCATGGCGCGGGTGTAGGCACGTATTTCGTAGTAGCCTGTCTGGAAAATATCTTTAAGGGAAAAGTTTCCGTAGGTACGTCCATTATATATAGGTAGGATTTGACGTTCTTTTACCTCTCCCATGGGGTTGACGAGTTCTACATAAAGTACCTTACTCATATCTGTTGGTAGTAGAGTTTCGGCTTTAAATACATATGCCTTATACCAGATCTTTTCGTTGGGAAAATATCCGTTATTGTCTAAGTGCAGATAGACTTTTTCCTGAGTATAATTGCGGTTATAGGTTGATATGTTATTGACAAATTTTTTTAGACGTATCAGGTCGTCTGCAGCTTGTACTGAAAGGGTGCAGCATAAAGTGATCAAGAATGATTTCAGTAGTAATTTGTTCATGATTGTAATTTTTTTGATGGCTTGACAAGGATGAACCTCTATCATAGTTACCAGGTCTTCATTTTAATACTTTCTTTATCCACCTTTTTTATGTAATCTTCAACCAATTTTTTCAATTTTTCGTCCATATCCGGAATTCGATGTTCATTACGGAATTGTTCCAATTGCTGATAGTTCATATCTGAAAATTTTTCGTGCTTTTTCTTTTTCATCTCTTTTTTTGTGAGATAGTTCTTTTCCAGAGCATATCCGTCTAACTCAAAGTCAACTTGGCCTTTTGAGGTAGAGCTGTTTTGTGTCCATCGGTTAGTTTCGGAAATGAAATCTTTCATAGATGTGCAGTCGTCATTCCCATTTTGGTAAAAAACGCAAATGGTGTTGCTGTAACGGTTTCTTGGTTTTATAACCGCATGAGATGAATCTGGTTTGTAATTAATGGAATCAATCTTTTCCCGATCCAGGTTTAGGCGATAAAGTTGTTTCTCAGAATCTTGAATGATGCGTCCTACCAGCGTGCCAGATTTCAGAATATCTCGATCATGATCGTCTTTTTTCATGAAGATATAGGTGGAGTCTGTCTTGAGTCGTTCAAGAGTAGAGGTGGTTCCTATTTCTGGTGGAATGGATGCTTGTAAAAGATGAAAATAAATGATGTTTGAGTAATTGACATGTGTGAGTAGATGAGTCTCTTCTTTTTTCTTTTTAGGATCGATGAAATAATCTGCTATGCCCATATCGAAAAATTTAATGTTGGCAGACACGGAAAGGCAAACCCGATAAAAGCAGCGGATGTGGATGTAATCCACGTTTTGGCTTTTCACGTCGATCTCGTTTAAAGCAACAATGGATTCGTTCAGACGGATAATACCATCCTTCACATTGGCCAGTTCTACTTTTTTGGGAGAGAATGACACATGGCTGATGTAAATGATAGATGTGTTGTGCACTTCTGGGAGGAATCCGTTTATGTCTGTGTAACCTAGAATGGAACCATCATCGTTTCTAATGCCGGCAAAAGCAATAGGATTGTTTCGCTCGTCCAGAACTTGTATTCTCTGAGCTAAAGCTTTGATAGCAGTACAGGAAACAAGTAAAAGATAGAGGACAAATCTTTTTAACATGTAAAATAGATTATTTCTTGTTGGCGTCAAACATTTCTCCGTTTACTGCAATGCCCTGAACGTCAATATAAATGCGTTCATCTTTACGAAAATTACTGAATAGGGTAATGTTGGCTTTACCATTTTCATCGGTTTTCATTTCTGGATTCCAATAGAGAGTACGTCTTCGGTCGCTGATGTCTGGCATATCGGAGCTGCGGTAATTAGGACTATAAAAATCATCCACACAGGAATATCCGTGAATTACTGTATTGCGTTGCCCTTTTTTATAAGTATTGATAAAATTGTTGCCTACTTCAGAATAGAATAAAAAGAGGTAAGTATTTTCTAATGGTGCTCTTATTCCAGCATATTCAAAAGATTTAAATGCTTTTGTAATGAACAGACTGCGGAAGTCTGACATATCACCAGTAAAATTAAAAGGAGGCTTCTCTTGATTGTCGAAAAGGAATATAACTGGACATTCATCATATTTAAAAGTATTCGTGTAGCGTTCGTAAACCACTTTTTTATTTACCAATTTCAACCAGTCAAATATATTAGGTACCACATCGCCTTTGTCCAAATAATCCTGCAGTTCATCTTCTATATTATAGTAAATGGAAGAAAAACTGGCTGCATAGTTCTCTGCTCCCATATAAGTCCAACGTGTGCCAAAAGGGACATCCCATTTGACGCGTTTTTTCTTTTCTGTGACACGGGCAGGCGGCAGATAGTGAATATGTGGTAGGGTATCTTTCCATTCAAAGGTTTCAAGCGTTTTCGTTATTTCCGGTTCTTTCCTCACTTCTTGTGGTAGTTTCAATTCTAACTCTTGTGGCTCATAAGTTCTGGGCCAAGGTTTAAAATTCCGATTGAGGGCAATAAAACAGCGTTGGCGTTTATCTTTTTTTGTACCCGAGATATAGGCGAGTACATCGTCATAGATACTATCTTTGGGAGCAAAGGCAAACCTTCCCAGAGAATCTGAAACTGAGGAGGCATAAGAAAGTGTTCTGAATTTTTTATTTTGGTCGATAATCATAAGGTTTACGTTCATGCCAGGAATGGGTTGGGGATTTCTCATGGAATAGTTGATGATTCTTCCATCAATGATTTGGCGTGTTTCAATAGGTTGTTTGATAATGAAGGAGTCTACGCCGGCCATTTGTTTCCATTCGTAGCGTTTCCAACCCTGTACCATCATAAGTAGATCAAGGGCTTCGCGATGCTGCTCGTCTTGGCTCTCGAAATAGTAGTTAGGGTGGTGGATGTAGCCTTTCAGATCGGAACAGAGAAGCATGTTTGTGCGTAATCCCGCTTGTCCTTCGTTAATAATGCCATCACGGTCCTGCACGCTGATAGAAAAGTCTCCCTGTAATGGCTTTCCTGCTTGATCTTTCAAATCCAAATTGAGTACAATGGGAGTAAATGGCTGATAAACTTCTTGATTCTGTTGGACTTGCATGAAGAGAGGATTCTGAAGAGGTTCTATCCAGACGAGGCGTTCTGCAAGCACTTCCCCCTGTGGTGTGAATAGGGTCACTTGCTGAATGCCTTCGTGTAAAAGGCTTCGGGAAATGTTCTTTACGATGCGTTGTCCCGCTATTTGCAAAGTGTCGAAATAACAGAGTCGGCCGCGGCAGGTTATGGTGACTCCCAGCAAGCTGTTTGGATAGTTTTTCGTGGGTACGATACTAATACCTAACTGACCATCTTCCATCGTTTGTACATGAAGTCTGCAACAGGAATCTTTCAGGGCCGGCAAATCAAATTTCAATGGGTGCCCCTTCTTGTCTGTTATTTGGGCGAAACCTCCTATCCAGTCAGGTGGCAATTCAAAAGCGCCCATTCCTTCGTGTACGGGTTTTGTGGTACTTATTGTTTTTCCTTCTGTTGTGCAGATGGTCAGTGTGGTGTCAAAGGGAATACCTTGGTTATCTGTCAATTTATAGGCAATGCGGTTGTTTACTCCTTTAATAATGTGCCCACCTTCGGGATAGAAATTCAGAATAATTTGTTTTTTGAGTTGTTTTTCATTGGCTTGTAATGGTGCTGGCATTTTACGTCTCATTGAATTGTTTAAATCTGGATCGAGAGATCGCAGATCCAATCCTAAATTGTTTAAGGTGTCCTTGGGCATATTGAAAACGGGTATGACACGACTGTAAGCATATGCGGCATCCCAGTTCATCATCGCACGGGTGTAAGCTCGTACTTCATAGAAACCGGAAGTAATGATGCCATTTATGTCAAAAGAACCATAGGTCCTACCGTTGTAGATCGGTAATGTAAGGCGGTTCCATACGGTGCCGTCTGGGGTAAGTAATTCAACATAGAGTATTTTGCTCAGATCTGTTGGTAACAAAGATCCAGCTTTGAAAACGTATGCTTTAAAAAAAATCTTTTCATTCGGAAAGTAACCATTGTTATCCAGATGTAGATAAACTTTTTCTTGTGGATAATTGTTGTTGTAGGCAGCAACATTAATGAAAAAATGCTTCAGACGATCTACGGTACTGTTGTCAGAACGAGCAGATGCTGAAACGAAAACAAAAGCTAGAATGATACAATAAATTTTTTTCATCTTATGTCTATTTTAAATATGGATAAATGCAATCATATGGATTGTAATCAGTTTTTTCTGTTATTCCTTAAGGCGTTTGGCAAAATTTAAGTTAGGCCATTGAAGGTCAATGTTTCATTCGTCAAGGTAAAGTTATAAACTTTTATGTCAAAAACCAAGAAAATGAAAGTTTTTTTTTGCGATTTTCAAAAATAATCAGGTGTAATAGTTTGATTTGATAGCAAATACATGGCTAATTCATAAGACCGATCTACTAATTACGACCTTTTTCAAAATATATTTGTTGTATTTTCAACAAATGGCTTCCAATTTTTTACGAATAACCACCTGTTTTTTACAAATACAAACTTCTGATTTTCTTCCGGAAATATGGATTTAGAATTGATTTTTAAATGTATTTTTTTTGTGCTTAATCTCTCAGTCGCAACAAGAGTAGCTGTAGACTGGTCTTTATTTTTGTAAAAAAGGAAAAAACTTAATTCTGGTAAGTTTAACCATAATCTGTTTAACTGATTTGTTTTAAAAATCAACTACTTTTGCATTATTCTCAAAAATAGAAACAGAATTCTCAAATGCAATCAATTTTAAAACAAGAATAAGATGTTAGGTAATTTCAGTTATGCAAATCCCACCAAACTCTATTTTGGCGATGACTCGTTGAGATATTTGAAAGAAGAATTGGCCGTTTATGGATCCAAGGTGCTCCTCGTTTATGGTGGTGGATCTATTAAGGAAAATGGTATTTATAAAGAGGTTAAAAGAATTTTGGCCGAAGCAGAAAAAGAAGTTGAGGAAGTTTCTGGTGTGATGGCAAATCCTACAGTAGAAAAACTATATGAAGGTGCTAGGATTGCTCGCAAACAACAAACGGATTTGATTCTCGCCGTAGGTGGAGGTTCTGTCTGCGATTATTGTAAGGGTGTTTCTGCTTCTGCCTTTTGCGTGGAAGACCCTTGGGAGAAATATTATGTACGTCAGGAAGATCCAGATGGCGAATGCCCCATTATCCCTGTAGGTTGTGTATTGACGATGGTTGGAACGGGTTCCGAGATGAACGGAGGTTCCGTCATTACCAACCACGCTCAAAAGTTGAAAATAGGAAAGGTTTTTGGAATGGAGGTGATGCCTAAATTTTCTATTTTGAACCCAACGTATACTTTCAGTGTGCCCCAATACCAGATGGTGGCCGGCTTCTTTGACATTATGTCACACATCATGGAACAGTATTTTTCGGGAACAGATGACAATACATCGGACTATCTGGCTGAAGGCTTGATGCGCTCGCTGATTGAGAGCTCTCGCGTTGCGGTTCTAAATCCACGAGATTATGAAGCACGTAGTAACATTATGTGGACAGCCACGTGGGCATTGAATACATTAATAGGTAAAGGGAAATCACAGGACTGGATGGTGCACATGATAGGACAGTCTATTGGAGCCTATACGAACGCAACCCATGGAATGACGCTGTCGGCTGTTTCATTGCCTTATTATAGACATATCCTGCCTGCGGCTCCGTCTAAGTTTAAACGCTTTGCTGTTAATGTTTGGGGCATTGCATCCCAAGGGAAAAGCGACCTAGAGGTTTCCTATGAAGGTTTGGATGCTCTGAAAGCTTGGATGCAAGAAATTGGTGTAGCTTTGACGATTAAGGAAATTGGCGTGACTGTAGATATGTTGCAAGGAATCGCAGAAAGAAGTTTTATTCTTACAGGCGGTTATAAGACGTTGACGAAGAAGGAAATTATTGAAATATTGATGGAAAGTATGTAGAAACGAGACATACAACATGGAAAGTTCTGATGACTATATTTTTGTGGTTATCGGAACTTTCTCTTGTTTATAGTCACAAAAGGCAATCGTTTAATAAAACAATTACGAATAAATCGCTTGGGTTTAAATCTACAAATAAGAGAAGTATGAAGAAAACCATGTGAAACTGTTTTTTCGATATCAGACATAACTATTAGGCAAATATTGTTTTGGACACTTCCAGTGCTTTTCGCTTGATGTGGTGTGAATCTTAAAAAGTTATATATTTTAGTTCCTTGAATTTAGCTGATTTTTTTCTTATGATTGCTTAAAAGAAGGGATTTGGAGATTAGGATAATTAAATAAAAATATAGCTCTTTCGTTTTGCTCGTCACAAGTCTTGCATTATCTTTGCAAAAAAATAATTGGAAATAGTTTTATGGAAGCCACCAATGAAAGTTCTTTCTACTTAGCTGTTAAGCAAGATGTCTTTGACGATATTGTATCTGGCAAAGTGAAGGAATTTTGCTATGATATCAAAGATACTACTTTTTTGCGCCTGTTGAAAACTGTACGCAAGGAACCTATTTTTGACCCTGAAAAGATTTCTGCCAACGACAAGCTGCGCTTTGACCCTATGGTATATAACAATGGCGTTTTTCCTTTTTTTATTAAGGAATATAAGTTTCTATCTCTGGCAGTGGGTTTTGCAAAGTTACGTGACACAGCTCTTATTGCAATTAAAAAAACAGAAGTTGTTGTGTCCAAAAAAGAGAGCGGTACCGAAGTGCGTCTCAGTTTTGACGAAGAAGGTAACGGTTATCCTGATCCAAACGGCAATTACACTATTTGGACTGTAGTTTATCATCTTGGAAAAATCAATCAATTAATACGTAAAAATGGAAGCAAATCATCCAAATCCTGAACGTCTGCATGCCAGACTGGTTGAGGTCACAGAGTTTTCAGATAAAGTGTTTACTGTGGTGCAGCGTTTGCTTGCTCAGTATACGACAAATAGAAGCGCTTTTCTTAAATATACACTTTGTACCATTATTAATTCATCTTCGAGTCACCTGTTTTTTCTTTTACCGGAGCACGAAGACGATAGAAGTGAAGAGGATCAACAGGTCTGGGGTATGGTGACGGTAAATATCTGTCAAACATGTTCTTCACCGCGTGCATGGATAGACGATTTTGTTGTTGATGAAAACTATCGTCGTCATGGACTGGCTCATACAATGATGGATCAAATTTTGAAATTTGCTCATTATCTGGGTGCTCCCAGTGTGATGTTGACAACCAACCCTACTCGTGTGGCTGGCAATCAGTTCTGTAAGGCTTTTGGTTTCACAGACTATGAAACCAATGTTTATATTTACAGAATGCCTATAGGTAATAAAGGCATTTAAAAAACTGGAAATCTTTGGCGCATTTCACAAAAAGAGGAATGCCTAAATCTCAATTTTTTCAATTCCCCCGAAGTCGGTGATATCATCAAAGCCTGCTGTGTTGGGAAGTTGTTTAAGAAGTATTCGTGTGCATAGAATGGCGCAACCGTGATAAAAAACTGCTACTCGATTGAAAGGTTTCTCTCTCAGTTCTTCGAAAAAATCATTCATTCGTTTATAAACATCTAATGTGGATTCTCCTCCGGGCATCCGAATTTGCATAAAACGTTTATACCAGTTTTCTATATCATTGGGTGGAATTTGACGGAAAGGTGTCATTTCACAATACCCCATGTACATTTCTTTTAAACGGTTATCGCGACGAGCATCAGGGAATCCACAAAATGCAGCAAGTTTTGCTGCGCGTTTGAATGGACTGCAATATACTTTGTCAAAAGTGATTCCCTTTAGGTTTTGTTTTGTTTGTGCTGCTTCTTCAGGGAATGTGGAACAAACATCAATATCGGTTTGCCCGTAACAAGTAGGCTCCGGCAAATTGACCCGGGTATGGCGTATAAGATAAACTTCCATTTGTTTTTACGTTATTTCATTTAATGATTTTTTATTATTTCTTTAGTGTAAAAGAAGAATCGTTGGTAATAATTTTCTAGGGCTCCTTTATTTATTTTTAGATTCAAATATTTCAGCGTAACTATTCAGCCAAATGCATGGCAATCGGTGACATCAAAAAGGCTACGGATTGCTTTGTATGATGTCTGAGTATGTTTTTTCGCTGTCTCAACTATAGAGTGAAGTTGCAGGAAAGCATCGGCTC
>Ga0183100_1000257_pt1 | contig 56202 bp, 51 predicted proteins | sample Biomet2_FD_127789 | JGI IMG/M metagenome (GOLD analysis project Ga0183100, IMG submission 127789) | Microbial communities from bioreactor (seeded with anoxic lake sediment) at LBNL, California, USA - Biofuel metagenome 2 | ecosystem: Engineered > Bioreactor > Anaerobic > Unclassified ...
CATGCATTCCTATTATACCCGGGCCAACCAACCATTTGTTTATGGCGGACATTCCATATTTACTGCCGAAGTCGCATCCACAGTCAATGAAAACTTGTTGATGAAGGATTTGCTGAAAAAGGAAACCGACCCCATAATGCGCAAGTACCTTTTAAATATGCATATTGAAAGTTTCCGCACAACCCTATTCCGTCAAACTATGTTCGCCGAGTTTGAGGCGTTGACGCATAAGACGGTTGAAGATGGCGGTGCGCTGACGGCTCAATGGCTTTCAGACCAATATAATGGCTTGAACCGCAAATATTTCGGGCCAGCTCTGGAAGAAGATGAGTTGATCCAATATGAGTGGGCCAGGATTCCCCACTTCTACCGAAGTTTTTACGTCTATAAATATGCCACCGGCTACGCCGCTGCCGCGGCATTGTCGGATGCGATACTGAATGAAGGGTCGATTGCCCGACATCGCTATATTGATTTTCTGAAAACCGGAGAAAGCGACGATCCCATTGAACTCCTGAAAATAGCTGGCGTTGATATGGGCACCACCAAACCAATTGAGAGCGCCATGGAAGTGTTCAAAAACCTTGTTGATGAATTTGAGGGACTGGTGTAAGATAGAGCCATGAAAAAACGTATTATATGCATTTATACAAACGGAACCCAGGTATCGATCGAGACCCAATCACTGCTCAAAAAAAAGCTGGAAGCCAGCGGATTTTTTGTTCCCAGCGAATTCTCGCCGGATGCCGAATTGCTTGTATGTATCGGTGGGGACGGCACCACTTTGGAAAGCATACACAAGTATGATTTCCCCAAAGTACCGATAATCGGCATCAATACCGGTCATCTTGGATTCTTTCAGGAAATTCATCCCAACCAACTGGATGAATTCATCTTCAACTACAAAGAAGGCAAATACCGTTTGCAACCTTTGGCGACAGTCAAGGCGCATCTCCACGAAAACGGCAATGTGCACCTTCATCGTGGGTTGAATGAGATTGTGGTGAAAGGAAGCAATTCCTTTTCCGCGCACTTGAACATTTCCATCGGCGGCAGCTTCATTGAACGTTTTTCCGGCGACGGGGTTTTGGTGGCTTCCCCTGCAGGCAGTACGGCTTACAACTATTCTTTAGGCGGTTCCATCGTGGATCCCCGCTTGAAATTGCTGCAGGTCACACCCATCGCACCCATGAACACCACCGCATACCGTTCCTTTACCTCAAGCATATTGCTTCCATGCGACATGTCGCTGGAGATTGTGCCGGAATACACAAAAGAACACGGCACTTGCATCATCAGCGACGGCATCGTGACCTATTATCAAAATGTGGATCTTATAAAGGTGGAGTTCTCTGAAACGTCAGTCAATCTCCTCCGTTTTGAGACTTACGACTTCTGGAGCAAAGTCAAATCCAAATTTTTATAATCGATTTCAATCTATATGAATAATGAATGTTGATTACCGTAAATGCGGCCAGGGATATTATGAAAGATAAGTTCGTCTATACCGTAACCGAAGAAGATGAAACCAAGGAGCTTCAAGTCAAGGAGCTCCTTCGACATAAGTTCGACTTTTCGTCCAGACTTCGTACTAAAATAAAAAAGCATCAAGGTGTCACGTTGAACGGTTTGCCGGCCAAACCATGGGCGGTTCCAAAAAAAGGGGATGTCATCGCCATTTCCATCCCTGATGAAGTCAGTTATTTTCCTCCGGAAGACATTCCGATCCATGCCGTCTATGAAGATGAAGACTTGTTGATTATCAACAAGCAGCCTGGGGTTGTTGTCCATCCAACCAATGGCCATCCGGACCACACCATCGCGAATGGGGTCGCACAGTATATGCTTGATACCAATCAGTCCTTCAAAATTCGATTCATCAATCGTCTGGACCGGGACACCTCCGGCCTGCTTGTTCTAGGCAAAAACTCCCATACACAGGATGGTTTTGTAAAGCAGATGAAAGCGGGCACAGTTCAAAAGCAATATTTGGCCATTGTGAAAGGTTTATTGCCGGAGGATTGCGGCACGATCAATGAGCCCCTTGGGAAACCCAATCCAGAAGGTGTCCAACGTGGTGTTGTCGCGGGAGGGTCCCCTTCCATCACCCATTTTCGGGTGTTGCGGCGCTTTGAAACCGGATTTTCCCTGCTTGAATTGACTTTGGAGACCGGACGCACCCATCAAATACGAGTTCATCTATCCCATTTGGGTTATCCCATCGTCGGTGACACATTGTATGGCCAAGAAGATCCGTCTCTCATAAAAAGACAGGCCCTCCATGCGGAACGCCTGTCATTTGTTCATCCTGTCACCGGTCAAGCCATGGTTGTCGAAGCGCCATTGCCTCAGGACATGATGGATTTATTACACCGGATAGACTGAATCTTCTTCCTGTAAAAGGTTCAAATCCAATTTTTCCTGCTTCTCCAGTCTTCTTTTGAAGAATGCTTCTGCGGGTTTTGGAAAGAACGCTTGTGTCAAAACATCTTCTTCTTGCTGCATGTATTTTGCAGCATCTTTTTTTGCCTGCGCCAGCTCCGGCGGCAGCAAATCCGCAGGACGGCAAGTGATTTGTTCTTCGTCTCCCAAAATCTTTTTGACGATTTCTTCTTTGATCGGAACGGTTGTTTTTCCGTACATGCCCTTGACAAGCTGTCTGGCTTCGTTGGGAACCATTTTGTATCGCTCGCCCATGACCACATTCAGCACAGCCTGTGTGCCGACAATCTGGCTGGACGGGGTTACAAGGGGCGGATAACCGAAGTCTTCCCGAACTCTGGGCACTTCCTTCAGCACTTCTTCGAATTTGTCCATCGCATTGGATTCTTTCAGTTGGGAAACCAAATTGGAAAGCATTCCACCGGGTACTTGGTAGAGCAAAGTGTTGATATCGACACCCATGAGTTTTGGATCGAGTAATCCACTGGCAATGTATTTTTCTCTGATGGGTCTGAAGTGTTCCGTCACCTTGTCCAACTTGGCAAGATCCAGCCCAGTATCCCATTGCGTCCCCCTGAAGGCGGCTACCAACGGTTCTGTCGGCGGCTGGGAGGTTCCTTCGGCGAATGGGGAAATGGCTGTGTCGATGATATCCACACCTGCTTCAGCGGCCTTCATGTATGTCATGCTGCCCAGACCACTGGTGGCGTGGGTATGCAATTCCACTGGTATTTTGAGTTTTGACTTTAGTTCCTTCACCATGTCATAGGTGCCATAGGGATCTAAAAGGCCTGCCATATCTTTGATGCAGAAGGAATCCGCACCCATCTCCTCGATTTCTTTACCCAATTGGACAAACATGGCGTTGGTGTGGACGGGACTGATTGTATAAGAAACACATCCTTGCGCATGGGCACCGTATTTTTTGGTGGCTTTGATGGCGGCTTCCAGATTTCTTGTGTCGTTTAGCGCATCGAAGATACGAATGATATCGATGCCGTTTCCAACCGCTTTGTTGACGAATTCATCCACAACATCGTCAGCATAATGCTTATATCCCAAGAGGTTTTGGCCCCGAAGCAACATCTGTAGATTGGTTTTCTTGACAAGTTTTCGTATTGCACGAAGCCGGTCCCATGGATCTTCATCCAAGAATCTGATGCAGGCGTCATAGGTGGCCCCGCCCCACATCTCCAAGGCGTGATAACCTACATCATCCATCGCCTCCAGAATCGGAAGCATTTCAGCAGTGGTCATTCTGGTGGCTATGAGAGATTGATGTCCATCCCGCAGAACCGTTTCGGTGATTTTCAATTTTTTGCTCATATTGTCCTCCATAACTATTTAATCATATTGTTTTAAAGTTTCGACAACGGTTTCGCCGTCTGAAACGGTTTTCACATATTCTGTGCCAATCCTGTGCCGAGTTTCCCATCCTTTGGCGGTGACCAGCACAACGGTATTTTCGTCTGCCTCATAAATCGCCTGTTGGATGGCCTGAACCCGATCCGGAACGATCTCATAATTGGCGCCGGCTTTCTCGGCATATTGAGCCATTTCATTGCAGATTGACATCACCGATTCCTCCCCGGGGTCCTCCATGGTGATGAACATCTTATCCACATATGGCGCGGCGGCTTCCGGCAAATCTTTTCTTCGGCTTTCCGCCTTGTTTCCGGGACAACCGAATACAATAAACAGTTTTTTGCCCGGATAGTCGGTTTTGGCCGATTGCAGCAACAAAGTGATGCTGTCAAAGGTGTGGGCATAATCCATTATGACGAATTTTGAATGGGACGCGTTGTAGAACAACTCCATTCGCCCACTGACACGGCTGCGGAACAATCCGGATTTGATGTGCTCCATGGGTATACCCAGATGATGGCAAATCGAAATGGCGGCCAATGCGTTCACAACGTTGAACATTCCGGTAAGCCCAATGGTGAATTCTTCGTCAAAATCCGGGCCGTTCACACGAAATGCGATTCCTTTCAAGGATGTTTTTATGTCGTAACCCTGAAAATCGCTGCCCGGCTCAATGCCAAAGGTCAAAATCTTTTCTACGGTTTCGCTTTGTTTTGCGACATCCAGAAAGCGCTGGGAGTATGGCGTGTCCATGTGGATGCATGCCGTTTTGCATTGGTTGAACAGCTGCTCCTTGGAAGAGATATAATCTTCCAGATCCGAATGTTCCACCGGACTGATATGATCCCGTCCGATGTTCATAAATACCCCGACGTCATACAGAACACCAAAGGTGCGGTGATACTTCAATCCTTGGCTGGAAACCTCAGTCACCATATATTTGATTCCGCTGTCCGCGCCATTCTGAAAATGCTGGTGCAACGGGAATGCTTCCTTCGTCGTGTTGAGTGATTCGTCTTCTTTAATGAGTCCGTCAAAGTTCTCAATACTGGATAAAATGCCGCAAGGCGGAAGGCTCTCCGCGGTCAAATAGTCATCCAGAATATCCCTGGTGAAAAATGCTGTAGTCGATTTGCCCTTTGAGCCGGTGATTCCGATCAAAGTAAAGTTTCGCCATGCCTGATTGAAAAATATGTTGGCGGATATCGCCATCGCTTTTCGAATGTCCGATACGATGATCCCCGGGCGGTCATCATCCCCCTCCTTTTTGTCGCTGACATATGCGAATGCCCCTTTACCAAAGGCATCCACAAGATATCTGCTGTCAAAATGAATCCCTTTGCAGAAGAACAATGAGCCTTTGATGACTTTTCTGGAATCATAAGTCACCAAATCAACATCCATATCGAGACAGGTTTGAAGATTCTCAGTTCCCGACAATATACCGGCTTGTTCCAGCGCTTCCACATATTGGCGCAGTGGATGAATTAATTTTTGCATATCGCTATAACCTTTCTGGCCAATATTTCCATGGCATCCACATAAACCGATGATAATTCATGGGTTTTGGCGTAACAGGACAATTCAGTGCACGCAAGCACAATATGCTTGCATCCGGCAAGAAGCAGTTCATCTTCAATTCCGCTGAAATCATCTGGGTTCACGGGATTTCCGGCTTTGACTCCGTTGTAGATTATCTCCATGAGTTTTTGTTGGCTTTTGCGCCCCGGGATTACCGGAATCAGTCCCCTTTTTTCCAGCTCATGCTGGAAAATTGCCGCTGTGATTGTGCCGTCTGTCGCCATGATGCCAATTTTTTCTCCGTTGCAGCCAACTCTTTCAACCAAGTCGTCCACCGTCGCCCGAACCATATTGACAATGGGTATGCCCACTTCCTTTTGGACTTCATCCAAAACCACATGGGAGGTGTTGCATGGCACAGCAATGCAGGCTGCACCACTGCTTTCCAGGAACTTCGCATCTTCGATCAATTTATTTTTGAGCACCATCAGATTCCCGGATTCAATGGCTTTGGTCCGGTCCGGCATGGTTGCATGACTGAGGATGATCATATTCAGATGATCCTGGTCTATATGGGCAGGCGTCAAATCGATGATCATCTGATAAAAGATGTTCGTCGCCAAAGGCCCCATGCCACCTATGATTCCCAAGATTTTACCTTCTTCTTTGTTCATTGTTTACCCAGATATTTCTTATACTTTGCGTAATGGCTCATAATGGATTTGAAAGTGCGAAGGCTTCGGCCCAGTCCCATGTCCGGTTGGTATAGCAACGGATTGACAACCTTTCCAGTGGAAATCAATTTTTTCATCTTCTCCTGATATTGGTCTTGACGGATATACTTGAATGCCACGCCTTTTGGTATGACCATCCAGAGGTTCTCTTCATCAACCGACTGGAATTCCAACGGTTCATTGTCGATGAGGTCCTTGACAAGAAGCGCTGCGATATTGCATCCCGAACCGGTGACGTAATAATTGCTTCTCCCCTGTCTGGGATTGATTTCAAAGACTTTATATTTGCCGTCACGTTGGTCGAATTTGATATCCAGGTTTGAAAAACCGATATACCCGATTTTTTCCAGCAGGCTTTTGATGCTGTCCGTGAAAGTCGTGTCTTTTTCGGTGATGATGACCGCATGATTTCCAATGCCGTGGGGAGTATGTTCTTCCAGCAAGACGTGTCCGAGGCACATCATTTTGACTTCAGCGTTTTTATCCGAGTAGTTGGTCAGCACCCGCATAAAGGTATCGTCACCGGGAATGAAGTCCTGAATGATCATGGAATCCCCATATCCTGACCGATAAACATCCTGCAGGATTTTCTGCAGTTCCTGATGCGATTCCGCTTTGTAGGCTTTATTTTGGCCGGGGAAAGGATGCTGCCAGTATTCCACACCGTTGGAAGGTTTTAAAATATATGGCGCGTCGAAAGGAATTTGTGTGTTCAATGCCATGCCCGGCCGATGTATGAAGGTCGCCGGATAATCGACGCCATATTTTTCACACAATTCGTAAAATTTTTCTTTGTGAATCAATGTGTGCAGAAAATCAATATCTATATAGGGTGCAATCACATTGTCCGGATAATTTGGAATGTTTTCACTGATCAATTCAAGATAGTTGTCGCCACAACCAAGGACAATCACCTTTTTGTCCTTGTAGTGTCCGGCATAATCCAATACTTTTTTTAGAAAAACCTCTTGGGTGTCCGCAGCGGGATCAAAAGTGTACTTTACAATTTTACTGCCGACACATGGACCGGAATCCGCTTTGCCAAATGCTTCCACAACAATGCCAAATGCCTCATGAAAGGCTCTGGCCACACTATAGACATTGATATCACTGGCAAAAAGCAATACCTTGAAGTCATTTCTTATCTCGCTACCCATGTTTTCCTCCAATGCGGTCTTAATTATTTGCTTAGTTTTGTCCAGATATGAAAACCTGACCAGATATATTTCCCTTCAGCAGCTCATAGAACGCTACCGATGTGGAATAGTAATACGCAGTCAACCAGAATGAGCCGGCGCCAAATATAAAAATCATCATTGTATCGAAAAACCCCGGATCCCCGTTGTTTCCAACAAAAATGGTAGTATATACGGACGCGGGAATCGCGGCCAAAATCGCCCACCCGATGAAAGAAATGGTCATGACAAACAGCTTTCCTTTGTTGCCTTGCATGATTCGTTTGCTTTCGCGGAGGCAGTCCATGGCTGACAGATCAGGATTGTCCTTCATGATATAAAATGCCTGGCTGTATCTGAAGTATGCGATGATTCCCGGAACAATTAAAAGTAGAGACCAAAGGAATATGAACACCATCATCACAAATCCCAGCACGAATGATTTGCCAAAATTCTCAAAACCAGCAAAAATACCGTTTATTTCAGTGCTTTGGTGTCGGAACAATTCAATAAAGAAAACGGCGATGCCCAGCATCAAAGGTCCTGTCATCAACAATGTGTAGAGGGGTGCCGGTGAACCTGTAAAATTGATATCCGAATAGCCGGTTGCAATATTCCATCCCAACAAACTACGGATCAATCCGGGAATCAAATCCATAAAAATCATAAAGATGCCGGAAGCGATCACCGCTCCCTGCCAGTTGCCCGCCAACGCAGCCCTACCCCTGGCCCGCAAGTTTGAGGCGGTCTCCAAAACTATGATATTGTTATCCATATAATCCTCCTATATTGTCGATGCAAATACTACAAAATTGTTGATTTTCGCATTGTTTTACACATAGAACATTGTACAATAAAACATTGCCCCGTGCAACACACGGGGCAACCTTTTTCTTTGTATACAACTTTGTCCGATTCATGTCGCGAACAGGGTTGTGTTTGTATGAACGCTGCTTTAGAACAGGTTTACAAAAATCTGACGAAGTTCAGCATCCGTTAGCGGAACATAGTTGTTCCCCAAAAGTCTCTGCTGATTGTCAATGGTGGATTTGGTGAATTCATCAATCTGAGCTTCAACCATGCCATATTCACTAAGTCTCTTTTTGGTCAGAATGTTGTTCAGGAATTTCTCGAGCTCATCATACACAACCGCCACATCACATCCGAGAATGTCTGCAAATATTCTGTTCGCATCGGCAATTTTGCCGGTAGGATTCTTTTTGTTGTACAGTTTGAATACTTCTGTGAAGAAAGCATAGTTGGCTTCGCCATGAGGCACATGGAACGCGCCGCCGATGGAATAAGACAAAGCGTGAACCGCTGCACAGCCAGCATTGCCAAATGCGATTCCAGCATAGCAAGATGCCAAAATGAAGTTCTTCAGATATGGAGCACGGGCAGCCGCATCGCTTTTGCCTGTTGCAATAATCTTTTTGTAACCATCCATGATCATTTCAATGGCCTTCAGGGAGAACATTTCTGTGAAAGGTGAGGCCTTTGGCGACAGATAGGATTCGATACCATGAATCAGCGCATCGATGGAACTGGTTGCAAATACGAAATCTGGAAGACCTTTCAAGGGTTCCGGAATCAATACCGCATAATCGGCATATGTCTGATCAACAGCAAGTCCCTTCTTCACATGGAGGGATTTCAGCTCTGCGATGGCAACGTTTGTCACTTCAGAACCGGTGCCGCAGGTTGTAGGTACAACCAACAATTCCTTTTTCTTTACAGGAGGCACTTCACCGGTGAAAAGTTTGACGGACTGCTCCGGAACATCCAGGGCCATTATTTTGCATATGTCCACGATTGTGCCGCCGCCAAAGGCGATGATTCTGTCATAAGTGTATTTGTCCATTTCTTTTTTCATGGCGTCGATCATTTCATCTGAAGGTTCGCCTTTTCCGTAAAGCTCCTGGAAAATGACATTTGTATCGATACCAAGGGGTTTTACGTATGGGTCATACATCCATTGGTTCGTTACCAGGACGTCATTTTTGCCAATTTTGAATTCGTCGTTGAAGTCTTTGAATGTATCAAAGTAAAGAATCTTTGGTACAACTCTTAATGCTTGCATAGTCGTTCCTCCTTTGCAATCCTACTAAAATTTTGCGTTGAATCTTTTTTCAAATTCGACTTTAAGTTCTTCTCTGAAATCAGGATGGGCAATTCGAATGAGATTGCGTGCCCTGTTTTTGAGATTTACACCCTTCATTGGTGCGATGCCATACTCGGTGACGATATAGTCCACATCGTTTCGTGATGTGGTGACTGCCGCCCCATGTGTGATATACGGAACTACTTTAGAAACTCTTGTGCCGTCTTTCATAACAGTTGAGGAAGGCATTGCAATGATTGCTTTTCCCTTTCCGTCATGGCTCATGGCAGCGCCACGTACGAAGTCGACCTGGCCGCCAACGCCAGAAAACTGACGGATGCCGATGGAGTCGGAAACAACCTGGCCCATAAAGTCCGCTTCAATGCAGGCGTTGATACACACCAAATTGTTGTTCTGGGCAACGACGATCGGGTGATTCACATAATCGACGGGCTTCATAAGAATATCGGTGTTATTGTGGGCAAAATCATATAGTCGTTGTGTTCCCATAAGGAATGTCACCACCATTTTGCCAGGGTGCAGTGTTTTTTTGCTGCAATTCACAACACCGGCTTCATACAAATCAACCACGCCGTCGGAAATCATTTCTGAATGGATGCCCAAATCCTTTTTGTCTTTCAGTTGGGATAGCACCGCATCGGGAATCGCACCGATGCCCAACTGCAAGGTTGATCCGTCTTCGATCAAGCTGGCGCAGTTTTTGCCGATGGCTTCCTCCACTTTGGTGATTTTGGGAAGCGGTATGGTTGCCAGCGGATGGCTGTCGATCACAAAATGAGTGACGTCATTGACGTGTACCAGCACGTCGCCATTCGTATAAGGAACCTGATCATTGACCTCGGCGATGACGATTTTGGCCGATTTAACAGCCTGCATCGTATAGTCGCTGGACACACCGGTATTGCAAAAACCGTTTTCGTCGGGTGGCGTAACCATAATCATGGCCACATCAATGGGGAAAATCCCTTTGCGCATGCAAATTGGAATTTCATGAAAGAATACTGGTACGAAATCACCATGTCCCTGTTCAATGCTCTTTCTTGTCGGAGGGCCGGTGAACCATCCCTCAAATCTAAAATGATCTTTATTTTCAGGCCAAGTGTATTCACCTTTTCCCAATGATACCATGTGGGAAATGGTGACGTTTCGATAAGCCTCTTTATTGGCGACCATCGCATCCACAACGGCCTTTGGTTCACCCACGCAATGGGCTAAGACGACTCTGTCGCCGGATTGTACACACTGAACAGCTTCAGCCGCAGTGCATATTTTTTCTTCATATACTTTCTTCCAGTCCAACTTCTGACTTCCTCCGTTTCAATTTATTCAGGATTGCAAATCCTATTTCGTGCGATTTCGATTTCTTCAAGCAGTTCTGGGATATGTTCGGTGCTCCATACTTTTTCGACTCCCGCCAGGGAATTGAAGTGGTCAAAGGAGGCGCAACAATTCGTGCACCCTCCTATGACCAACAGCATATCGTACTCTTCTCCTTCAACGGCATGAACAAATTCATCGTTCGGCTTGCTCTTTCGTATAATGTCCAGGGCCTCCCCACGGTCATAACGAGGATTGCAGCCGCCACAAAATCTCACACCGATCTTCATGGTTATTTAATTCCAGCGATGGCTTTGGCCAGCTCTTTTTTGGCTTCGATGTTGCCTTGTCTTGCAATCATGATTCTCTGAGCCTGTGGTGATCCGGCACCATGCATGGATTCGGTTCTGTACCCAACCGCAGAAGCGCCAAGACACATGTTCTCGATGAATCGCAATATACGCATTCTTTCTTCGGTTGTGCAGGTTGGAGCAGCGGCAAAGAATTTGGTGCAAACTTCGCCCAAAGTTTCTCCGTCTTTTCCTACTTTCAGGTCGGATCTGAAATCAACGGCAGACGGCATGGTAACCATCAATCCACCAGCGATGTCTTCAGCCAGACGAACGATCTCGTATGGGAATCTGGTGACATTTTGTTTGCATACATTGGCCAGAAGCAGGTCAATCTGGTAGTTGCCGGCCTGTGTCGGATAACCTTCAGCGGAGCAGGCGATGCCACAGCAATACAATGTTTCATTCAAGTGGGTCATTTCAATCAACTTGTCTTTTACGTGGGAAGCCTTGTTGGCACCGTTGTAATCTGCAGCCAGTGCGGCGGCACCAATCAGCACATCGCCAACACCAACCTTACAGCCACCGTAGGACTGTCTGTGATATCCAGCAAAACGTTCAACCATCATGCCGGCAAATTCGAATTCTCCACACAGGAAGATTTTGTCGTTGGGGATGAATACGTTGTCAAATACAACCAATGCTTCCTGACCGCCAAACTTCTTGTTGCCCAAATCGATATCCGCATTTTCTTCCAGTTTTCTGGTGTCGCAGGATTGTCGACCGTAGATCATGTACAGGCCTTCCGCGTCGGACGGGCAGGCAAAGGAAACCGCAAAGTCTTTGTCGTCTTCACCCATCGCAATTGTAGGCATGATAATGTGTTCATGTGAATTGATGGAACCTGTCTGATGAGCCTTGGCACCGCGGACAACGATTCCGTCAGGTCTTCTTTCAACGATGTGCACAAACAGATCCTTGTCTCTTTGCTTGGATGGAGCCAGTGCCCTGTCTCCTTTGGGGTCGGTCATCGCGCCATCTACAATCAGGTCGTTTTTCTGAATGAACTTCAAATAATTGATGAAGTTCTGGTGGTAGCTGGTGCCATACTTTTTGTCAATTTCAAAAGTTGTCGAGAATACAGCGTTGAAGGCATCCATGCCAACACATCTCTGGAAACAGCTTGCTGTCTTTTGTCCAAGCAGACGTTGCATCTTGACTTTTTTTCTTAGATCGTCAGTACTTTGATGAAGATGGGCAAAACGGTTGATGGTCTCGCCTGTCAAGCTTGATTTGGCTGTCATCAAATCCACGTACTGGGGATCCTGCGCCAAATCATAAGTCATCTTAACACAGTTGATGGAAGGACGGATAATCGGATGATCCACCCAATTGTCGATTTTCTCACCAAACATGTAAACTCTTGTCTTTAGTTTTCTCAAACTCTCAACGTACTGCTCGCCTGTCATAAGCATAATGTAATCACTCCTTTTAATTTTAATAATATGTTAATGTAATAACTTACCTAAACTAATAACTAGCAAATTTTGTACCAATTATACACAATTTGCGCTTCAATTGCTATATTTGTTTATTTAATATTTTTTTTGCCATATCTATCAGGTCTTCACTGACAGAAGTGTCTAAAACTACGTCTTTTAGCGCTGGAACCAGCGGTAATAGGATATCTTTCACAACACCTTCGATGGTATCCTGGGCTGAAGGACAAGAGGCGCACGCTCCAGTTAGTCTCACCATTGCGACCCCATTCTCAATACCTGTCAGGATGGCTCCTCCATAGTGTTGTTCCAACACCGGATCAACCTGATCTTTCAGAATTTTCCTTACAATTTCAACGATATTTTGATCCATTTTCCTCTCCTTCGCTGTCTTTGGACACCTTTTTCATTATACCCTTGTCAAGGAGGTTTTTCAAGAGATATAATCTTTGTATGAATAGATGTATTGTTATCCCTTCCCATGTCGAAGGTGAAATCACAAAATTGATATTGTTTAGGCCGGACGATCGAATTCTATGCGCCGACGGCGGATTGTTGATTGCCCTTGCCGCCGGCATCACTCCCCAAGCCGTGATTGGTGATATGGATTCCCTTGCCGAGGCCGGTTTTGCCAAAAGCCAGGTGCCTGAGGGGACTAAGTGGGTCGAGTCAAGCCCCGAAAAAGATTTGACGGATACCGCCCTATGCCTGGAAACTGCCCTTGAATGGGGATGCGATGAAATAGTGTTGCTTGGGGGAATTGGCAGACGTCTTGACCACACCCTGGCGAATCTACAGAATTTGGTTGGATTCAGCAAAAAGGGACTGCGGATTTCCATCGTTGATCAAAACACAAAGGTATTTCTACTCACAGACGATGCGATGGTGTTGAATGATTTATCCGGATTTGCCGTTTCAGTCTTCTCGTGGACGCCCCAATCAATCGGTGTGACGTTGACAGGCATGGCTTATCCTTTGACAGATGCTGTTTTATACAATGACTATCCGCTGGGTGTCAGCAATAAACTGTCAGGTACGCAGGGCACGATCAGAGTTTCTCACGGCACATTGCTTGTTGTTTGCTCAAGAATAAACCCGGATGATTAAATTTGACTGAGTGGTTCATGTCACGGTATAAGTTCGAACACCTTTTTTCATGTCATTTGCCTCTCTTGACAACGTCTGGTTCAAAGGTTATGATTTTAAACACAAATATATATATCAATGCTAGGGGAGCTTTTGCTGAGATTCGCCGTATACCGGCAGTACCCTCACAACCTGATCCGTTTAAAGACGGCGTAGGGAAGCGTAATCGGACCGTTGGTTCGTCCCCTCCTATTTCGTAAGGAGGATTTTTTATGCCCACATTTACCAAAAACAAAGTCACACCAGCCAAAACCCTTGCCGTGTCGGCTCTATTGACGGCATTATCCGTTGCTTTAGGCGCGATGACGCTTTTTCGCATGCCTCAGGGCGGATCTGTCACACCTTTTTCGATGTTGCCGATTTTTTTGGCAGCTTATTATTTCGGCATATCACGCGGCTTGCTTGTCGGTGCCTGTGTAGGTCTGCTCAATCTGTTGTTGAATCCGTTTATTGTCCACCCGTTGCAGGTTCTTTTGGATTATCCGATGGCATTTGCGGCCTTGGCGGTGGGAGGTGTTTTGCGCAACCGAAAAAAAATCGGCATGATCGGCGGATATCTCCTTGGCGTCTTCTGCCGTTATTGGGTGGCTGTTCTATCCGGTGTTGTTTTTTTCAGTTCTTATGCACCAGAGAATTTCAATGGACTCACTTGGTCCCTCTGGTACAATTTGACCTATTTGGGCGTTGAGGCTTTGATGACCGTGGCGGTTCTGGCTGTTCCAGTGGTCAGAAGTACTTTGGAAAAGCTGGGTGAACAAGTCAACACCCCCACGCGCAGTTGAATATTTCATTGTTTCGTGCTACCATATAATCGAAAAAAACAAATGTAGCACAAATATGAAAGGACATCACTATGTACAACTATTTAAAAATAGAAATCGACGAAGGCATAGCAAAGGTTACCATCAATCGTCCGGAGGCAATGAACGCACTGAACAATTTAGTCTTGAACGACTTATTTGACGCATTTCTGGCGCTTTCGCAGGACGATACGGTCAATGTGATTATTCTTACCGGTGAAGGCAAGGCCTTTGTCGCCGGCGCCGACATCGCTTCGATGCACACCATGACTCCTTTCGAAGGCCGGGCTCTTGCCGCCAACGGGCATCGTGTCATGAACTTGATTGAAACCATCGAAAAGCCGGTCATTGCCGCCGTCAATGGTTTTGCGCTGGGAGGCGGTTGTGAGCTTGCCATGGCCTGCGACATGAGAATCGCTTCTGAAAAAGCCAAATTTGGACAGCCTGAAGTGGGTTTGGGCATCATCCCCGGATTTGGTGGAACGATGCGGTTGCCACGTCTGGTTGGCAAAGGAATGGCTAAACTGCTTATCATGACCGGCAACATCATCAACGGCGAGGAAGCTTTGCGCATCGGTCTGATTGAGCAACTCGTCCCTGCCGATCAGTTGATGGAAACTGCCGTCGCACTCGCAAAGATCATCGAATCCAAAGCACCATTGGCGGTAGGTTCCGCAAAAACAGCCATCAATGTGGAATATAATTTGGACATGAACGCCGCATCCTCTTTTGAAGTTGAAGCGTTCGCCGGGATGTTCAGCACGAAGGACAAGGCGGAAGGAATGGGTGCTTTTCTCGAAAAGCGACCTGCAGAATTTGCAAAAAAATAGGTGTCTCAACCGAAACACCTTTTATCCTGTTCATTTGGTATTGTTTTGACAAACAATCCATCAGTATGGAATCAATCCAAGCCGGAAATCAATTTCCGGCTTTTCCAGTCAAATGGTCAATGTCGATGACAACAACCACAAATCCATCCCAATCGGAGTTTATGTATTTATTGGCCGCTTCTTCAAATGCAGGCGCGTATTTTTGAGCCAAAGCCTGAATGTACGGTCGCTTTTCTTCTCCACTTAAAACCTTTGCAGTGCCAAATGCAATGGCGCTTCGAAATAGCGTATTGAATTCCTGAGGTACAATCAGATCACGCTCCACGACACAAAATGACACTTTTGGGTTTTTTCGGATTCCATCGAGTTTATGACCTTCTGTCGCGCAATGGAAAATGATTTGATTGTTGCTGTAAAGATAACTGACCGGAACCGCATAGGGGTAATCATTGTCACCCGATACAGCCAGAACACCGTTAGTGGCTTTTTCCAGCATCCCAATGATTTCCTCCCGGGGCAAGGCATTTTCACCCCTTCTCATCTCTCTGAACATTATTTCTCCTTTCGTATTTCTGTCTACCTCACTTTATCTATTTCAATATTGCCTATATTTCAGCTATCATCATCTCAAGGGCAAGCTCTGTCTCCAGCAATCCGGTCTTGATTTGTTTGTCGATCCGGTACACATTCAGTAGGATTTGTTTCAATTCAGCCACGCTGAATTTCTCTGAAAAAGTCAGTGCTTTTTTGATTCGCAATTCGTGAACCTTCAATTCCCCTTTTATTTCGCTTGGGCCCTTCCCTTCCATTCGCAGTTCTTTCACACAGAGCATCAGTTCAATTTGTGTGGCGATGGAAGAAAGCAGCCTATACGGGTTTTCGCCGACTCTCAACATGTCATGAAGCAATTGAAACGCCTCGTCCTTTCTGTTTCTGCCAATGGCGTCCAACATCGCAAAAATGTTGGTCTCCAGGTTCTCGGACAGGCATTCCCGCACATCATCGGCAAACAATTCCTGCTGGTTGCTGTGGGCGATCATTTTATTGAGATCGTTGACCAGTTGATACAAATCATATGTGCTTTCTCTTTGCCCATATCCGCTTCCGTTGATGATCTGCGATAATATTGCGGGTTTGGCGGTCAGCCCCGATGCTTTTAGCCGCTTGGTGATGAACCCTTTCAATTGTGTATCGCTTAACGCGTTGAATTCATAAATTTTCCCGGAAGCATTCACCATTGTGGCCATTCCATTTTTTTTGGACTTGTCAGGAACACCGTTTTCCAAAAATATCAACATGGAGTAGTCCGGCAAATGAAGCAAATCCTCCAAGATTTCTTTATTTTCAGGGGAAAAATCACGCACTGCCACAATGCGTTTTTGGGACAATAACGGCCAGGTGTCGCATTGTCCCATAATTTCATCCCACTTGACTTCTTTCCCATCAAGAAATGTCACGTCCAAAACTGCGGAGGAAGGATTGGTGAAAGTGGAAATCAGAAGATCCATTGCCCAGTTGATAAGATAACCTTCCTCACCACAAAGAAGAAGGGGGTTTGGGAAACCGCCTTCTTTGAGATCTCTGCCAATTGCGACAAAAGCATGTTCTTTCTCTTTGGAATCGTAGTTGGACACGGAAAGTTCCTTTCTTATCTTAGTCACCTGTCTTTTCCACAATGGTTGTGTTTGATGAGTGTTCCATCGTCGTTGATTTGAAAATCTTGACAGAAGGTTGACGGTTCTCAAACAACCCGAAAAATCCCACTGCGCCATTCTGATCGGTTCTATATGTAATTATACCTTTTTGCCGGCATTTTTCAAGAACCCCACTGTCCGGATGGCCATAATTGTTTTTGCCGACTTGAAATACCGCCACCGTTGGGTTGACTGCCATTAGAAATGCATCCGATGTGCTGAAGCGACTCCCGTGATGCGCCACTTTCAAAATTTCGGCAGACAGATTTTGTTTCCTGTTATTTCTCATCATATCTTCTTCCGTTTTGGCGTCGATGTCGCCGGTCATCAATATTTCATTTTGCCCCAAATGCGCTCTAACCACCAAGCTCCTGGGGTTTTCATCCCCAGTCACCAGTTCATTTTCATAATCTTTGTTGGATTTTTCCTCCGGATATAAAATTTCCAACCAGAGCCATTTGTCCACTTTTATTTTTTCTCCCTCACTCAGAAAATCCAATTGATCTTTCGCCAAACCGGTTTCCTTTTGGATACGTGGGACAATCAGTCGGTTGCCGCCATACAATCCCAGACGCTTCACCATTCCGTTCTTGGCCAATGATTGGAGGCCGCGATAGTGATCCATATCCAGATGCGTCGCAATCGCCAAATCAATCTTCTTAACACCGTTTTTCAATAAATAAGGCTTTACAATGCGTTTGCCGACGTCAAATTTTTCTTTTCCTCCACCGTCAATCAATATGTTATGACCCGCCGGGGTACGTATATGAAGACAGTCCCCCTGCCCCACATCCACAAAAACCGCATCGGCGTGTTCAAATCCGTCTTCCAGAAATGTATTCATTCCCGCTGCGGCGACGAATATTAAAATTACAATCGCTCCCCATTGACTTTTCTTGCGGCGAATCCAGAGAATGCGTCCAAACTCAGAAAAGCAGAAGAAAAACAGACCATAAAATATGATGATCACAAAAACACTTGGACTGGTCATGTCAAAACTGGTTTTTCCATGGGCATATGTCACATCGTTGAACCAAAGAGTGCACCGGAGACATATATCCAAAAAATCAGCGGATAAATTAAAAAAAGGGCCTGGCATCATGCAAAGCAACATGGCGGCGATCCCAATTGGAATCATCAATCCCGAGAAAAAAACGACACCCACATTTGCAATAAACCCACCCAGGGAAAAATAATTGAAGCAATACGCGGTATAGGGCGCCATGGAAAGTTGAAGCAATGGTATGGGTAAAAGAAACTGGAAAGCACTCTTTTGTGAAAGAAAACATGAAATCATCGGATATAGCCATCCCATCAGAACCACCGCCAGAAAGGACAACTGGAATCCGATGTGAAACAGTTGAAAAGGATTGCCCAGCAACAACAGAAATCCTGCGATGCCGGCAGAGGTCAATAGGTCGTAAGGCCTACATAAGACTTTGGACAGCACGTGCAGTCCAATCATCAGCAAAGCCCTGTTGACGGAAGGACAAAAGCCCGAAAGGAACCCGTACAGCAATAGCATCGCCACAATCAATCCATTGGGAATAGGTTTGCGTTTTCCACGAATCATAAATATCAACATGCCATAGACAAAACCGATATGCAATCCGCTGACCGATAAAATATGTGCTGTCCCGTTTCGCTGAAATTCTTCATAGGTCGCGTCATCCATGGCTGTGCGGTCGCCCAGCAATATTCCAAATGCGATACCCGCTTTTTCCTCTCCGATTTCAACCGCCAGTCGGCGATGGAACGTTTCTCTGAAACAAGCAAGTTCATGACTCAATCGGTTACACGGTTCTTTTGAAAGCCATACATCATCAGGCTTCAGGGTCATAATGGTCTGGACGCCCACGCTTCGTAGATAAAGACGGTAGTCAAATCCACCGGGGTTTCCGGCCTCCTTGGGCAACTCCACTTTCCCTGTGGCTTGAATCCATTTGCCCACAGATGTGGCGTAGTCCGGATTTTTGGTATATATGTCCGCCAACATTTTATATCCCTGTGTTGTTTTAATCGTCAATGCCGCCTTCTCACCATTTTGGGCTACGGTCAATACTTCTCCTTTAATCGTCATCGATCGGTCCGCCGACAGAACAGCTGGATTTTGATGGTTTTGGAATTGAATCATCAAACCGGCGCCTAATAGCAACCCAGCAAGAATTATGGAAATCATTCCAAGCTTTCGACCGGGAATAAACAGCACCCCCACCATATAGAAGATGCAGGTGATGACCCAGTCAATCCATGAGAATTGAAAGATATATGACAAATAGATACCTGCGCTAAAGGATACAGACACAAAGAACGCATGTCGTCTCACTTTTTCCCCCTGACCGCTGGCAATCCCACTCTGTTGGGAGTGTAACATATTTTCCATATATTTACAATATGCTTTATGCCGCAAATAAAATACCTTTATCTATTTTGGCCATTATGCTATAATTTTGAAGTGATATAGGTATTTGAGGAGAGGATAAAAATCATATGAGTAGAGTTGAACGCAATCACTCCGGCGGGCACAAAAAAACCACCCATCGGCAAAAGCACAAAACAAATTATACTAAAGCAGGCAAATGGATCTTAACCGCCATCATCGCATTTGGATTTTTCATTGCTCTCTTTACTGTAACTGTTGTAGCGAACTCGCCAAAAATTGATGCCAACAATATTTATTCCTATTTGTCAGAGGCATCCGTCCTATATGATCAGGACGGCAAAGCCATCGACAATGTTTATACTGATAATGGCAATCGAGTGAATGTCAAATACGACGATCTTCCCAAGAATTTGGTGAACGCCGTTGTGTCCATTGAAGACAAGACCTTCTGGAAGCATAACGGTTTCAACGTTGTTAGAATTTTTGGCGCCATCTGGGACAGTATCAAATCCGGGGGTGAAATCGGCGGTACAAGCACCATCACCCAGCAGTTGGCTCGAAATGTCTATTTGACAGATACCAAGAATGTCAGATCACTCAACCGAAAAATATCAGAGGCTTACTATACAGTGCTCCTTGAGTCATCCCTGACCAAGAAACAGATTTTGGAAGCCTATCTCAACACAATCTTTTTGGGCTATAACTGTTATGGCGTTGAAAGCGCCTCCCAAGCTTATTTTTCCAAAGATGTGAAAGACTTGTCCCTGTTGCAGTGCGCTGCTCTGGCAGCCATTCCCAAGGCTCCGGACAATTATGCATTATTGAAACGAATCGAAAAGAACAGCGGCACCAAGACAGATGCCGTCGACAAAAAACTGATATTGTCTGAAACGACGGATTATATGATGGTCTATAACGGAGATGTATCGAAAAACCGACGGGACACTACATTGAAGTTCATGGAAGCCCAAGGATATATTTCATCGGACACCCTCAAAAAAACGTTAAAAAAAGATTTGAAGAATTATATGGATCCACCGCTTGACTCGCTCACTGGCTTGTCCGCTTATTTTTGTGATTACGTCATCTCTCAAGTAGTGGATGATTTGATGGCTGAATATGGGTATGATGAAGCTGAAGCAAAGGAAATGCTCTACAAAGGTGGTCTAAAAATCTACACAACCATGGATTCCCACGCTCAGGCAGCTATTGAAAAAGCCTTTAAAAACAGCAGCAATTTCCCTTCAGTCGCTCACTTGAGGAAGGATTCCAAGGGCAACTTGTTGAACAGCAATGGGAATCTGTTGTTGATGAATTATGACAACTATTTTAAGAACGATACCTTCACCTTTAAAAAATCCGACTTCAAAATAGATGGCGAAGGCAATATGGTTCTCTATAAAGGCGGTCGCTTCAACCTTTACCGCACCACGGTCAACGGCACAACCGATTACAGTATTGAATTCAAACCGATGTACATCCAAAAGAATGGTGTCTTCTATACCATTGAAAGCGGTGCCATTCTTATTCCACAACAATACAAATCCGAAGACAAAGACGGCAACGTCGTCATTGATGCCTCTTTCTTCAAAGACCAACCGAATTTCTTTAATAAAAACGGCAGCACCTATACGATTCAAAGAGGCGAATACACCTTGAAACAACAGGTGCGTCAGCCGCAGGCAGCCATGGTCATCACCGACTATCATACAGGCGAAATCAAAGCCATGGCCGGCGGGCGAAACACGTCTGGACGGCTCCTATACAATAGAGCGTTGTCGCCCAACCAACCAGGATCTGCCATCAAACCGCTTTCAGTTTATTCATCTGCCCTTCAACAAGGGCTGGAAGCCGCCAAAACCGGTACTCCAATGAAATTCAAGGAATATGACAAAAACCAAAAAACAGCCCTTTATGGCTCATACTGGACTGCTGCGAGCATCATCAACGATGCGCCCTTGAAAGTGAACGGTAAAATATGGCCAAAGAACTGGTACAGCGGTCATCGCGGTTTGATGACCTTGCGGCAATCCGTCGAACAATCAGTCAACGTCAATGCGGTTCGCGTCTTCCAGCAGGTTGGTGTCAAATATGCAGTTTCTCAATTGAAAAAATTCGGCATATCGACGGTTGTGACGGATACCGGCAACGGTGTCAACGACATGAATATCGCGGCGCTGGCGCTGGGAGGCATGTCAAACGGAATCTCTCCACTTGAAATGAGCTCCGCTTTTGGCACCTTCCCCAATCAGGGTGAATACATCGCACCTATTTGTTATACTAAAATAACAAATAAAAATGATGAGGTGCTTATCAAAAAAACAACAAAAAAAGAACAGGTTATCGATAAAGGTGTGGCATTCATCATGACCGACATCCTCAGGACAACCGTCTCGAATGGTATTGCCGGCAACGCTGCAACAGGCAACCAGCCGGTTGGCGGTAAAACAGGTACGACAACCGACAACTTCGATGCATGGTTCTGCGGTTTCACCCCACAGTATTCCGCCGCCCTTTGGATTGGAAATGACGTGAACATAGAATTGAGTCTTGGAAGCCCTGCAGCGGCGCGGCTTTGGGGAAAAATAATGCATGATGTCTGTGCCGGCATGTCCGGTGGCTTCCCAAAAGCACCCAGCGATGTCATCACTTCAGATGTCAGTGGCAAAAAAGAATATTATATCAATGGAACCCAGGAAGGGGTTGCCGCCATACCAAAGAAAGTGACGGTTGTCGTTTGCGCCGATTCAGGATATCTGGCAACTCCCTGGTGCACAAAAACCAAAGCGCTGGAAACGACAAGCGATGATGTACATGCACTATATTATTGTTACAAACACAATTTGGACGCCACCAAATATCCCATCGATCCCACCCAAAAGCTTGACAAAACTTTCGTTTGGGTCGAGCCGACAAATCCTAACGATACCGTGGTTGATCCTGGAAACGGTAATTGATGATGACCACAACAGATTCACTGAAAGAGTATAATATCATATTGGCATCCTCATCGCCAAGACGCATTGAAATGTTTCATGACCACGGGTTTGATCCCGTGGTCATTCCTTCCCATATCGATGAAACCATACCGATGCCTCTGACACCAACAGAATCAACACTTTTCCTGGCGCTAAAAAAAGCCTTGTCCGTAAAAAGACAAGGGCAGCTGCCGGCAGGCAAAGGGATTATTATTGCGGGAGACACGATTGTGTATCAGGACGAAATATTCGGTAAACCGATGGACAGAGAAGATGCCTTTCGGATTCTTTCGAAGCTGAATGGCAAGACACACCGTGTGATCACCGGCATGGCTCTGCTACGTACGGATATTCCAGAATTTCGGTTGTTCGCCGAGGAAAGCATTGTTTCTTTCCACACCTATTCCCTTTCCCAACTGGAATCCTATCTGGATACACCGGAAGCCTATGACAAAGCCGGGGCTTATGCTATACAAGGGACTTTTGGCAGATACGTGAAAAATGTCCAAGGGGATCGAAACAACATCATCGGATTGCCTTGGGACACTTTGATTTCACAATTGACTCGGTTTATTTCCTAAAGTTCCATTTCGTACATGCACATGGCCAATGCGGCCAATCCGGCGGTTTCGGTTCTCAATATCGTTTTACCCAATGTGACGCACCGGGTTCCTATTTTCAGCAGCAACTCGGCTTCATCAGGGGCGAATCCACCCTCCGGTCCAACAATCAAGGCAACCCGCTTGGGAATCGTCTTCAACTGACGAAGTGCCTGCTTTATAGTGGTCTGTTCCTCGTTTTCATACAAAAAAAGCACAAGATCAAAATCATTCAGTGTCTCTGTGATTTTGCTGAATGGAATGGGATGACGAATGAACGGTACAATGCCCCGTCCGGATTGTGCCGCCGCTTCTTCTGCAATCATTTCATATCGGGTCAGTTTTTTACTGAAATTTCCTTTGTCGGCAACCACCGTTCTTGCCATGAATACAGGTGCCACCTCAGAAACTCCCATTTCAACAGATTTTTGAATGATAAAATCCATTTTCCCTTGTTTAGGGATTCCTTGAAACAGTGTCAGGTGCATCTTCGGTTCGCGAAGAAAGTGCCGTCGGTTGAGGATATGCACCTTCAACCCTTCCGGATCCTGTGTGTCCAACGTCCCCGTGTATTCCCACATGGCACCATCTGATATCTCAATCTCATCTCCAGTGCGCATCCTCATCACATTTTTGATGTGGTGAATATCGTCTTTTCGAACAATCCGGATGACATCTTCATCAATCTGGTTGGGATTAACAAAATATCTGTTCATTTTGCTGCAACGGCGCACCAGTCCCCTTTCTCCGATATTTCAATGATTTCAAATCCTGACATCGTCAGTGCGCTGACAACATCGTCTTTCTTTTCCAACAGAATCCCGGATGAAATAAAGATTCCGTCCTTCGACAAGTTGGGTCTTATGTGGGCGGCCAAGAAGACGATGGCTTCGGCCACAAGATTGGCCACCACCAGATTGGCCTTAATTTTCAATCCTTTTGTCAAGTCTCCTTCGAGAATTTCAACCCAAGGTCCGCATTCATTCATGATTGTATTGTCTTTGGCGACTTCAACGGCGATGGGATCGATGTCCACGCCGACAACATGTCGGCTTCCCATTCTTGCGGCTGCGATGGACAGAATGCCGGATCCACACCCAATATCCAGCACGGTCTTGCCTTTGCAGCCATACTTTTCCATTAAGATGGCACAGAGGCTGGTCGTCTCATGCGTTCCGGTACCAAATGCCATTCCGGGATCAAGTATGATGGTGTGATCGTCCGGTAGGCTTCCAGGGAAGGCAAGTTTTGATTTCACACTCAATGAACCTGTCAATTGAACCTCTTGGAAGTGCTCCGCCCAGTTTTGCTGCCACACCTCATCATCAATCACTTTTTTCTCCAGATATAAACGACCCAATTCAATGCCCACACCTAATTCGCCATACATCTCATCGCTTTTCAGCTTCATCAAATCGATTTTCAATGCGGAAAGAAACGGTTCATTTTCCGGTTTCTCATCCAAGTAGAATTTTAGAATCGTTTCGCTTCCCTCCTTGTTCAGCAACGAATCATCTATATAGTCCCAATCATAGGGATTCTTTTTTTCGAGCATCTCTGCCGTCACACTGTCGCTCTCCACCCATGTGCTCCCAATTCCTCGTTTTTCAAGTAATTCCGTCAGGATTTCAACGCCGTAGTCTGTGGTATGGATGGCAATTTCAAGATATTTCATATACGCTCCTTTGTTTTAGTTTCTTGATTCAGTTTACCTTTTTTGACGTTGAATGTCCACTTTTCCCTGTATGAAAAGAGAAGGATTCCTTTAGAAATCCTTCTCTTTGAACGTCATTTTTTGTTTCATTCAACAACTTGAATCATTGAACGGCACGCCAAATTTATTTGGTCGATGCGTCATATAATTCTTCTGCGCGATCCCATTCTTCGATGATTTGCGGGATGACTTTGTACAAATCTCCAACAATACCGAAGTCAGCCACTTCGAAAATCGGCGCATCAGGATCCTTGTTGATGGCGACAATGATGTCTGAAGTCTGCATGCCGGCCAAATGCTGGATTGCGCCGGAGATACCGCAAGCAAAATAAATTTTAGGCTTGACGGTTGTACCGGTTTGCCCGACTTGATGGGAGTGGTCGATCCACCCTGCGTCAACAGCCGCTCTTGATGACCCGACGACACCGCCGACTTTATCAGCGAATTTCTTGATCAATTCAAATCCTGAAGGATCGCCAAGTCCTCTTCCGCCGGAGCAGATGATGTCGGCGTCAGTCAAAGAAACTCTTTCTTTGGCTGATTTAACGATCTCGATCAATTTTGTTCGAATGTCCGCTTCAGTAAGAATTGGGGTGTAGACTTCCAATTCTCCCTTGGCTCCTTCAACCTTTTCACGTTTTTGCATAACCCCGGGTCGAACGGTTGACATTTGGGGACGGGTCTTGGGACATATGATTGTTGCCATAAGATTTCCGCCAAATGCAGGACGAGTCTGCTTGATTCCAGTATCCTGATCGTTTGGATCCAATGTTGAAGTATCCAATGTTGTGTTTTCCTTGGCATATTTGATATAGCTTGCCACTTTGACGTCGAGTCTTGTGCAGTCGGCGGTCAGGCCAGTGTTCAGTCTGGCGGCCACTCTAGGTGCCAAGTCTCTTCCAATATGGGTTGCGCCGTAGATTACGATTTCTGGTTTCTTTTCTTTTACTGCGTCAACCAACACTTTTGTGTAGGCGTCAGTGGTGTAGTGCTTGAGCAATGGGCTCTGAATCAGGATGACTCTTTCCGCACCGTAGGCATAGCACTCATCTACCAGATGATCAATCTGATCTCCTATAAGTACCGCACATACGAGGGTGTCTTTGCCGATTTCCTTTGCCAGTCTGTATCCTTCGCCGATGAGCTCCAAGGCGACGTTCATCAATTTTCCATCGCGCTGCTCCGCAAAAACCCAAACGTTTTTGTAGGCGCTGAGGTCCACAACTTCATTGTCTTCGGTCTTTTCGATGGCATTAAAAGGGCAAGCCGGGATACACTGGTTGCAGGCTGTGCACTTTTCGTTGATGACGGCAAGTTTGCCTTCCATCGTGATTGCTTCAAAGGGACAAGACTTGATACATAGCTTGCATCCTCTGCATTTATCTTTGATTACTTGAATAGCCATTTTACTGTGTCCTCCTTCTTAAACGACATGTTTGCCCTTGAGGCCAATGAGTAGTTTTTGTACGACTTCCTGTTGTGTGTCCCCTTCCAGCATGGTCCCTTTTCCTTTGGGAGCCGGTGTGAATGAACGGAACACGTTTGTTGGGGAAGCCTCAAGTCCAACGATGTCCAAATCCACTTCAATGTCCTTTGCGGTCCATACGTGAAGCGGCTTGTCTTTGGCACTAAAAATACCACTGAGGAACATATATCTCGGTGTATTTAACTCTTTAATGGCCGTGAGAACACATGGTGTCTGAAGGCTGATCAGTTCGTATCCATCTTCCAATGCACGTTTTACTGTGATGTCCTTCATATTCTCTGCGATTTCGAATTCTTCCACATATGTGACCTGGGGAAGATTTAATTTTTCCGCCAATTGTGGTCCTACCTGGGCGGTGTCGCCGTCAATAGCTTGACGTCCGGCAAATATGAGGTCGTAATGTCCCAATTTCCTGACGGTGGCCGCCAGAACGTTTGAAGTCGCCCATGTGTCGGATCCTCCCACAGCACGGTCGCTCACCAGAATGCCCTCATCGGCACCCATGGCCAGACACTCGAAAAGCAAATCTTTTGCTTGGGGAGGTCCCATTGTGATGACTGTGATTGTAGTGTCTGGATATTGGTCCTTAACCTTCAGCGCCTCTTCCAGTGCGTTTGCATCGTCATGATTCAAAATGCTGGGGACCCCTTCTCTCATGAGAGTTCCGGTTTTCGGGTTGATTTTAATTACATTGGTATCTGGAACTTGCTTTGCGCAAACAATGATTTTGAAAGCCATTTTCGTCTCCTCCTTCTGCCTTATTTACCGAATACGCTGGCTGCAATAACGATCTTTTGAACTTCGGATGTGCCTTCGTAGATCTCGGTGATTTTGGCATCACGCATCATACGTTCAACTGGATAATCCTTGGTATAGCCGTAACCACCGTGAAGCTGTACGCACTTGGTGGTTACATACATAGCGGTTTCTGCGGCGAACAATTTTGCCATGGCGGATTTCGGTCCATAAGCCAAGTGTTTGTCTTTCATGTCGGCTGCTTGATAAATCAACAGTCTGGCCGCTTCAATCTGGGTGGCCATGTTGGCGACTTCAAACTGAAGGGCTTCCATTTGTGATAATTTCTTTCCAAATTGTTTTCTGGATTTCATGTAGTCCACGGTCACATCAAACGCACCTTGGGCAATGCCCAGAGCCTGTGACGCAATACCGATTCGGCCGCCATCCAGTGTGGACATGGCAACCTTGAATCCTTCACCGACTTCACCAAGGATTCTATCCTTTGGAACTTTGCAGTTCTGGAAAATCAATTCTGTCGTTGAGGAAGCGCAGATACCCATTTTTTCTTCGGTTTTACCGATGGAAAATCCTTCATCTGTCTTTTCAACGATAAAGGCTGAAATCCCGCCTCTGGTGCCCTTTTTCTTATCTGTCATGGCCATGACAACGAACACGTCGGCATAACCACCGTTGGTGATGAATACTTTGGCACCGTTCAGAAGCCAATGGTCGCCGTTGTCGATGGCTCTGGTCTGTTGCCCGCCGGCATCAGTTCCCGCATTGGGTTCTGTCAATCCAAAAGCGCCCAAATGTTTTCCGGAAAGAAGTTTGGGCAAGTATTTTTGTTTTTGCTCCTCTGTGCCCCAAGCAAAGATTGGCCAGCAGCAGAGGGATGTGTGTGCCGAACAAATTACACCAGTCGATGCGCATACACGGGATAATTCTTCAACGGTGATTGCATAAGACATTTGGTCTCCGTTTGCTCCACCGTACTCTTTGGGAAATGGAACGCCCAGCAAGCCATATTTGGCCATTTTTTCAACGGTTTCCACTGGAAAACGGTGTTCTTTGTCGATATCAGCCGCAATGGGTTCCACTTCATTTTTGGCGAACTCTCTCACCATTTTTCTAACAAATTCTTGCTCTTTCGTCAATTGAAAGTTCATGTGTTAAGCCTCCTTCATCATCATGGATAGGTTCTTATTCAAAAGTCCAATCCCGTGCGTGTCTTTCGTACATGGATTGTTATTTTTATAACAATTTTTTCGCGACGATATTAGTAAACCACTTTTATCGTCAATTTGCAAGGGCTTTGAAAGATTTTCAAATTTCTGTCTATTTAGGCTGGATAGATGTCTTTCGTCGTTGCGGAATCAACCGCCGACGCCACCAGACCCTCAACATCCAGCACCGCTTCAGAGTCGAGAATTTTGTTGATTCTCGGCTTGGTTATCGGATGTTTTGGCAGGAAAACGGTGCAGCAATCTTCATACGGCTGAATGGAGATTTCATATGTTCCAATTTCTTTGGCAATGGCCATGATATCGACTTTATCCATGGCGATAAGGGGTCGCATCACGGGCATGGTCACCGCTGCGTCGGTCACAACAATGGACTCCGCCGTTTGGCTGGCAACCTGCCCCAGACTTTCGCCGGTGATGAGCATGGAACAGTTCTGATTTTGTGCGACCGCCTCTCCAATCCGCATCATAAAACGTCGCAGGAGAATGGTCATCTCTTCTTCTGGACAGTTCATCGCCAGTTGTTCCTGAACCGGCAATAGATTGATCGTATGCATCTTGAATCGGCTGCAGTATATGGCCAGAATGGATGCAAGCTCCTCAACCTTCTCTTGCGCCCGTTCACTTGTGTACGGATAGGAGTGGAAATGGAGCGCTTCAATGCTCATTCCCCGTTTGGCCATCATCCATGCCGCTACAGGGCTGTCGATTCCACCGGACAGCAAAATGAGGCCTTTGCCATTGGTGCCCAGGGGCAGTCCGCCGTGGCCTGATATTTTTTGTTGATAGATATAGGTGATGTCACTTCTGACATCAATGAACAGGTTGACATCCGGATGGTGCACATCGACAGACAGCACTTTGCATCCTTTCAGAATCTCACCTCCGATTGTTTTCGCTATTTCCGGAGACTGGATCGGGAAGTTCTTGTCCGCTCTTTTGGCTTCCACTTTGAAGGTCCTGATCCCTTGCTCCAAAATCAGATTGTTCATATACGCAATCGCTTCATCGGCAATCGCCTTCATCTCGCATGGTGCCTCCACAGCCGGGCTGATGGATGCGATACCAAAAACTTTGGAAAGTTCTTTCAGCACGTCGGCTTTAGCAATCTGCTTATCGGTGCGGATAAAAATCAGCCCTCCCATCCTTCGCACTTCCACTCCGTCAAACTTGCGCAGGAGTTTTCGTATCCTTTCCGCCAGCATCTTCTCGAAATATGGTTTGTTGTGACCCTTGAGAGCCGCCTCCCCGCTTCTTACGATAAATATATTTCGTTCGTTCAATTTGTTATCCGCCTTATCTGAAGCTTCCCAGCTTCCTGAATCTTGAAACCGCTTTCACAAGATTATCAAGTACAATCTCCATTTCATCCATGGTGTTGAATTCACTAAAACTAAATCTCAAAGCACCATCAATTTCTTTGTCTGTTCTACCCATTGCCGCAAGAACATGGCTTTTTTCTTTTTTGTTTGAGGAACATGCCGCACCTGTGGATACATAAATCCCATTTTGCTCAAGGTGGTGAAGCAGCACTTCCCCTCTTGTCCCTAGAAATGAGATGTTCAGTATGAAAGGACTGCTGTTGGCTGGCGTGTTGACCAAAACATCCGGAATGCTTCCGACAATGCCTTGACGGAGGAATTCTTTGAGTTGGGCGGCTTTTTTGCCGTGTTCTGACATATTTTCGGCAATCATTTGGGCTGATAGTCCAAATCCGGCGATTGACGGAACATTTTCAGTGCCGGAACGCATTGCCCGCTCCTGCCCGCCGCCCAGAATCTGGGGCAAAATTTTGATGGTTCTGTCGGCGCACAGGCATCCGGCGCCCTTGGGTCCGTGAATTTTGTGGCTGCTGACTGTGATCAGATCGGCCCAGCCCGCGGCAAGCGGCAATTTGCCGAAGGATTGGACGCAATCCAAATGCAATATCGCGTTTCTCTTTATTTTGCCGATGCGTTCGACTGGTTGAACGGCACCCACCTCATTGTTCACGTGCATGACAGAAATCAGTATCGTGCGGTCGTTCACCGCTTCCGAAAGGTCCGCGATGTCGATGATGCCCTCTCGGCCCACCGGCAAATACTCCACATCAAAGCCTTCTCTTTCCAAATGCCGACAGGCTTCCAGCACTGCAGGATGTTCCACTTTCGTCGTGATGATATGATTTCCGGATCTCCGATTGGCCAATGCGCATCCGATGATGGCCAGATTGTCAGCCTCAGTACCGCCTGAAGTGAAAATCACCTTTTGGTCGGTCACGCCCAGCGCGGAAGAAATCTGTTGCCTGGCCTTTTTGACAGCCCTTTCACCCAAGAGACCCATATGATGCAGCGAGGATGGATTACCATAGGCTTCAGTCATGTAATACACAACCTTTTCTGCAACTTGGTCATAAGGTCTTGTCGTTGCGCTGTTGTCAAGATAGATCATAAATTCATCTCCCATTCATTCTCTACCGTAGAAAAAAGGGCAGTGGTGCTGCCCTTTCATGGATGGTATTATTTTGCGTAATCCACGACCCGGGTTTCTCGGATAATGTTCACCTTGATTTGTCCCGGATAATCCAGTTCTTCTTCTATTTTTTTGGAGATTTCCCTGGCCAGGAACGGCATTTCATCTTCTTTGATCCGATCCGGTCGTGCGATGATGCGGATTTCTCGGCCCGCCTGAATGGCAAATGATTTTTCTACTCCATCCATATTGTTGGCGATTTCTTCCAATGCCTGCAACCGCTTGATATAGGTTTCAAGGGTTTCTCTTCGGGCTCCCGGTCTTGCTGCGGACAGCGCATCAGCTGCTGTAATGAGTACGGCTTCCAATGTTTTTGGCTCGTAGTCGCCGTGGTGTGCGGACATCGCATCGATGACTGCCTGTGGCTCCTTGTATTTCTTAAGTACTTCCATACCCAGATCCACGTGGGTGCCTTCTTTTTCGTGGTCGATCGCCTTGCCGATATCATGGAGCAAGCCAGCTCGTTTGGCAAGCTTTACGTCCATCCCAAGCTCTGCGGCCATCAGTCCTGCCAGATGTGCCACTTCTTCTGAATGCTTCAGGACGTTTTGGCCATAGGAAGTCCGATACTTCAATCTTCCCAATAATTTTATCAGTTCAGGATGCAAATTGTGGATTCCCACAGAAAATGTGGATTGTTCCCCTGCATCTTTAATGATTGCGGCCACTTCTTTTTCGGCTTTATTGACCATTTCTTCAATTCTGGTGGGATGGATTCGACCGTCTACAATGAGCTTTTCAAGCGCAATTCTTGCGATTTCACGTCTGACCGGATCAAATCCTGAAAGAATGACTGCTTCCGGGGTGTCGTCGATAATCAGTTCTATCCCCGTCATGGTCTCGATGGCTCGGATGTTTCGTCCTTCGCGACCGATGATGCGTCCTTTCATTTCATCGTTGGGCAATGCCACAACCGAAACGGTGGATTCTGCAACATGGTCCGCCGCGCAACGTTGAATGGCGCCTGTTATGATCTCTTTGGCTCTCTTGTCGCCTTCTTCTTTGGCCTTTGTTTCAATATCTTTTATCAGAATCGATCCCTCGACTCTAATGTCTTTTTCGAGGTTGGACAGCAGGATGGATTTGGCTTCTTCGGCTGTCAATCCTGATATTTTTTCTAGCTCCTCATTTCCTCTTTTTATTTGTTCTTCCAATTCTTTTTGTTTGTTGATTATATTCTGTTCTCTGGAAGTAATGCTATCTTCTTTTCTTTCGATATTATCAAGTTTTTTATCGATGGTCTCCTCTTTTTGAATCAACCTCTTCTCTAGTTTTGATATTTCGTTTCTTCTCTCTCGTATATCCCTCTCCGCCTCACTTCTTAGTTGATGTGCTTCTTCCTTCGCTTCAAGGGCGATTTCTTTCCGAATGGTTTCGGATTTATTTTCAGCATCGAGAATCAAATTTCTGGCTACTTGTTCGGCACTCCCAATGGCCTTCTCCCCAACGGTCTTTCGGAATACGTATCCTGCCAAAAAGGCGATGACCGCTGCAACAAGTCCCACAATAATAGGGATCATGTATTCGGGCATTCACATGCACCTCCTTTCGTTTTATTCTGTTGTATATAAGGTTCATTTCTTTGAATTTGGTATATTTAACACGCATTACTGTAATTAAATGTTGATATAATCATACTAGAATATTATAATGTTACAGTATCCTTATGTCAAGGCAAATAGGCGGTGAAAGCATGAACAAGTTACGGCATTTTATTAATCTATTCAAGAACATCAGCAAACCATTGTTGTTGATTCCTGTTTTCTTTTTTGCGCTTAGCGTTTTGATGATGATCAGCACCTCTTATGACAATGGCATTGTCATCTCGAGAACAGTATTGATTCAAACGGCCGCATACTTGCTGGGTTTTGTAGTTGTGGTTGTTTTAGCCAATATGGATTACACGGTTTTTCAGGAATTTGAAAAACCCCTTTACATCTTTTCCGTTCTGTTTTTATTGACGCCATATCTTCCGTTCATTGGGATTGAGTCCCATGGCGCACGATCCTGGATCAATCTTGGATTTACTACATTCCAACCCTCAGAAATCGTGAAAATCACCTTCGTTCTTCTGGTTGCCAACTATTTGCAACGCAATAAGGACAAGTTGTTCACATTTCGAAGCATCATGATGGCGGCCCTTTATGGAGCCCCGTTTATATTAATCGTGTTGAAAGATGATTTTGGAAGTGCGGTGGTTTTCATCATCATGTGGGTGACAATGCTGTTTTTTGCTGGCATCGACGGGAAATTGTTTTCACGATGCGCCGGCGCCACCGTCCTGTGCATGCCCATCGCATATCGCTTTCTTGCACCTTATCAACAGGAACGTATCACGGCATTCCTGCATCCAGACAACTTGAGTCTCCAGGGAAATTATCAAATCTGGATGTCCAAAGTCGCCATCGGCTCAGGTGGTTTCTTTGGAAAGGGATTGTTTAAAGGCACACAAAAAGACCTGGATTTTCTCCCGGTCCGTAATTCGGATTTCATTTTTTCGGTCATTGTTGAGGAACTGGGATTTATCGGCGGGGCTGTCCTTGTGGCCGCTTACAGTTGGTTTATCTATTCCGCCGCCAGAGTCGCCTATATGGCTAAAGATATTTATGGTACGCTGATTGTGATGGGGCTGGTGGGAATGTTCGTATTTCAAATCTTTGAAAACATCGCCATGTGCATGGGAATCATGCCTTCCACAGGCATCACGCTGCCGTTCATCAGCTATGGCGGCTCATCCATCTTGTCGTCCATGATTGCTCTCGGTCTGATCGTCAATGTTGCGATCCGTAACCGGGGTGTCACTTTCTAGCAGGTTGACTTACCTATCATACCATTTTTTTTACACCAATATGCGCTCTGCAATTTTTGTAATATTCTCCGATATGTAGGAGTCCTGTTTCACAACGATTGGAATTCCTCTATTGTTAGCAATCAAAATATTCGTGTCATACTGTATGATGCCTGCGATTTCAACGCGGAGTTCTTTGGCGACCATCAGAATTCCCGGAACCGCACCCATGGCCATGAGTTCTGCGTTGACTTTGTTCAAAACGCAGAATCGCTTGCTGACGCCGATTTCCCGAAGCAATTGATCCATACAGTCCGCATCACGGACAGATGCGGTATCCGACTCGGTTATGATGACAGCTGTGTCCGCTGAAGCGGCAGCCACTTCAACGCCTTCTCCAATGCCCGCCGGTGCATCGATAATGACATAGTCAAACTCTTCACCCAACTTTTCGCACAAAACCTGCATATGAAGCGGGGTGATGTCCCTCAGGTCCCGTATGGGGGAAGCCGCCATCAGATAAAGCTCCGAAAACCGTCTGTCCCTCACCAGTGCCTGTTTGATTTTGCAGACACCGGAAATCACATCCATCACATTATAAACCACGCGGTTTTCAAGCCCCAAGTACAAGTCAAGATTACGCAGACCCATATCCATATCCACCAAAACGACTTTCTTGCCGGACATGGCAAGACAAGCGCCTAAATTGGCAGCGAAGAATGTTTTTCCGGTTCCGCCTTTTCCGGATGCGATTAAAATCACATGGCTCATCTGATCCTCCTTACCTAAAGAAGTTCTACCACCCATATCGCTCGCAGCACACTACTGCAGCTTGGTATCCAAATTGATTGTCGTATAATTGGTATCGACCTGAAGATACTTGCCAATCACTTCACGTGCGATCGCTCCGGCGTTGGGACCAGTGGATCCCTGAACAATCAACACCGCAACCGCTATTTTGGGATTATCCGCCGGGGCCATTGCCAACACCCACGAGAAATTGTCATAAGTACTTTTAAATCGGTTCAACTCGGTGGATGTGACCTTTCCCTTGCTCAAATTGATCACAGCCCGACGAACCGCAGTATCTTGAGACAGGTAAATGGATGGATACGTTTTCATCAAACGTTTCATCTCTTTTTTGACACTGCTCCACGACAATGAACTATCAAAGGCTGATAGATGCGCTTTGATGTAGGCAACTTCTGATGGTGGGTTGATTGTTCCCGCACGTTGTGCCGTACCGGTTTTGGCCGCAACCGCAACCGGGAAATTTCTGAAGTATTTGGACAGACTGCCTTCCGGACCGACGGCCGCCAATCTCATGCCTGCAATAATCTGTTCAAAGTATTTGTTGTTTGACACCTTGACCTTTGTTGTGGCACCTTTTTTGTACTGTCCTTGGTTCTCAATGCTTTTAATCAGGCTGACTTTATTATGGACGCCGTTATTGCCCAAGGTGGCGATATAATTGGCCATTTGAAGTGGCGTATAGGCATTTTCACCTTGTCCGATGGCAATATTCAGGGCATCTGCAGTAGACCAGTCCGTCTGATTGAAGTAAGTATAGAGGCAAAGGTCGGCAAGAGGTTCGATTTGGCTTTTCTTGATGCCCAAGTTGACCAACCTCTTGTTGATCATATCATTCCTTGATATGTCTTCTCCCATCCAACCAACGATTTTTTCTATGGTTTGTTTGAGTAAATCCGGGTTTCCGACAACCTTTTTATCAAAGTATACTTCTGAAGAAGCATACAGGATGTTGCGCAGGCTGCTTTTCAAATTCTCAAGTTTTCCCGCTTTCGATGGCACTGGCACAACTGTTTCTGGAATTTCAATTCCCGTGGGAAGGCCCAGGCCATATTCCTTGGCATATCCAGTGATGTCATCGATGGTAATTTTCTTTTTGTAACCAAGACTGTTTCCAGTATACCAATCTTTGCCGGTGGCCACGTCATAAAAATAGTAATTGCAGGATACTTCCAATGCCCTTGCCATATCCAGATATCCGTGGGTTCGTCGGTATTCATTCCATACGACGCAACCGAAGGTTCTGTCTCCAAGTTTGATGAATCCCCCATCACGCCGTTTGATGTAAGGATTCAGACCGGCCTCCAAACCCGCTGTGGCAGTAACCATTTTGAACGTCGATCCTGGTTGAACGGCGCTCCTTGTGGCGACGTTGTAAAGTGGCGCCGGCGCCAAGGGGTCGCGGGGATTTTTTGTTTGAAGGGACTCCCAATCCGTCGTCGAGATACCATTGGCGAAAAGGTTGGGATCATAATCCGGATAACTTGCCATGGCCAATACATCCCCTGTCTCGACATCAAGAGCGACCACAGCCCCGACTTCGGCGTTTGGCGCAACCTTATTAGGGGTCACATCACCATATTTGCTTTTGAAAACAGCCCCTGTCCGAATAGATCTCAGTCCCCGCTTCAAGGCGGATTCCGCAGTTTTTTGAAGCTGCAAATCGATTGTCAGATAAATGTCTTTCCCTTTGACTGGTTCCGTCTTGCTGATTTCTTTGACTCGTTCTCCCTGGGCGTTCACCTGAACTTTGTAATAACCGTTGATGCCATGAAGAACCGATTCGAAAGATCCTTCAATGCCGCTTAAACCGATAATCGCGCTGGCCTCATAGCCTTTGGCGATAAACGCGTCTTTGCTGCTGTCTGAAATTTTGCCCATATAGCCTAAAATATGCGACGCCGTCTTCCCATTTGGATAATACCGCCTCGTTTCCGACTCGACTGTAACGCCTGGAAGACTTTCACTCATCTCCTCAATGACCATCACAGTTTTGTCCGAAACATCTTCAGCCACTGTTGCAGGCAGGTATTTTCGATATCCCATGGACTTCAATTCATTGCGAACCACCATGATTTTCCGCGCCTTGGCGTCGCTGATGGCGTTGTCGATTTTCATTGCCTTTCGTATTGCGTTGAAAGCTTCTTTCGCAGAGATTTTAGTGCTCAATTCGTACAATTTGAGAAAATCATCGCGTTCCACCTCACTATTGTATTTCATGGTGGTAACGGAAATTGGAGGATACTCGTTGTAGGTGTTTTGCATGATCAATTGGGCTTCATATCGACTTACGTCGGGATCGATTCCCAAACTCACGCGCAATGCGTTGAACGCCTCCTCTGCGGTGTAGTTTGTGGGCAAGCCCTTTTGCTTCAACCAGCTTTTAATTTCGCTGTCATATGTAAAGTAATATTTTCCGTTCTTGATTTTAACGGGGAAATTATCCACAATGGTGTCCCCTGTTCCGTTGAGAATACTTATCAGCTGTACCACAGCCTGATTCAATTCTTTGTCTTCCATAGTGCCGGCGCTCATTTTTACGGTAAAAATTTGTTTGTTGCCGGCAATCAAATTCCCATAGCGGTCATAAATTTCACCTCGGGGAGCTGAAATTGGAATCTCACGGGTACTGATTCCTTCTGACGTTTTATCCCATGTCTTTCCTTGGACAACTGTGAGCATAAAAAGTCTGGCCCCCAGCAATAGCGAAAGGACCAATAAGACAATCAATGTTCTGCTGTAACGGTTGGTAAAGTCAAAATTCATCGTGTATACCTATTATTTACTGTATTTTTTCTCTTGCCCATCACATTCAAAAATCCAAAATCCCTGGCTCTGCCAGGACGGGGTTTGCTTTTTTGAATCCGGTAAGCCGCTGCGGCCACCAAAAGATTAAAGGGTATTTCAATCAGAAGAAATCTAATGATGTACAGAATGCTTGTGGGATTTCCAAGGATAACTAAAATCATCCAATACCCCACATAATACAACACTGTTCCAAGCGCTATGACGGAAAATAGGGTCCAGACGTTGTCTCTGTTCAAATCTCTGCCAAAATAAGCAGTCGCAATGCATAAGGCAAAAATCATCAGCGCACCCACCCCAGCATATTGTCCACTCATTATATCCAGCAGAAGGGCAAACGGCACGCCAATCAACGCGGGACGAATCCCATCATTGTATTTGTACGTGATGAACAACGCCAAACATAAGACCAGATTGGGTGTTATGTCAAATACGGATATCAAGTTCAGCAATGCCAACTGGAGAATCACTGCCAATCCATATAGAACAGCCGCTTTTTTGTAACTCATATAAACACCGCCACCTTTTGCAGGCTGGTGAATTGAACCGTCGGCGATACCTCTATTTCTTTTAATTGCAGATCTTTGTTGAACGAAACCTTTGTAACTTTACCGATTCTGACGCCCTCTGGATATAGTCCCACGCCGGATGTCACCAAAATATCACCTTCCACGACTTTCGCATCGCCGTTCAACAAGTATCCAGCCAGTTTGCCGTTGCCGTCTCCATGAACGATTCCCTGCGCCGAAGCTCTTCGCAATACTTTGAAACTGACGTTGTTGTTTTCATCCAAAACAGAAGCTACTTTCGCCCATTGCTTCCCAACATCACGCACCCGTCCGACAAGGCCGTTCCCGTCCACAACAATATCATTCTTTTTGACGCCTTTGGCCGAGCCGGCATCAATGATAAAGGTTTGGAAAGGATTGGAATTGTCCAACGATATGATTCGTCCGGCAATTGCGGTTTGATGGCCCGCGAATGCTTTGAAACTGAAGGCCTTTTCAAGATCCTTCAATTGTGCCAGTTCTTCTTTGGTCAACGTCAGATCAAGGTTTTGTTGCTGCAGTTCCTGATTTTGAGCCTTTAGATCCTCGTTTTCTTGAAGCACCGTTTTGTATTGGAAAATACCGGTGAAAGTACTTCTGATTCCACCGGAAATCGCAGAAAACGGTTTTTCTATGGCCGTTATAATGGTTTCAGTGGTTTTCCCAAGGATTGTAGACCCGCCTCCCATTAAAAATGACGCAAAAACAAACAGGCAAAGCAGTAACACCACTCCCGCTGTAGCTGCAAATATTTTGTGTCGTTTAAACCAATTCATCTGTTTCTCCAGTCGTTATGTCTATCATCGTTTTTTGCTGGCGACATATCGACGCAGTTTTTCAATATTTTCTAGGCTTTTGCCGGTACCCAGCGCCACCGCTTCATACGGATTTTCAGCTTTTGTCACTTTCATTCCTGTGCGCTGTGCAATCAAAATGTCCAAGTTTTCAATCATGCCGCCGCCACCAGTCAGGGTCAAACCTTTTTCGGCAATATCGGCTGCAACTTCAGGCGGGGCTTTTTCAACTGTCGATTTCACCGCATCCACAATCATTTCCATGGACTCATGAAGGGCGGCTTCCATTTCTTTGCTGGTGACGGTAAACGTCTTGGGAAGTCCCGAAATCAAGTCACGTCCTCTGGCTTCCATTGTCTTGATGATCTCTTTGTTGTCTTGGTCAACTTGAATCAACGCGCATCCCACATTGATTTTCAACTGTTCAGCGGTCTTTTCGCCGATAAGCATGCCTTTTTTCTTCCGTATGTAAGAAATAACGGCGTCATTGAATTTTTCACCAGCATAGCGCAGGGATGTGCTGACGACAATACCGCCCATTGCCAGAATGGCGATATCCGTTGTCCCCCCGCCGATGTCCACTACCATACATGCTTCAGAGGTATCTATGTCCAGATCCGCGCCGATTGCTGCGGCTGTCGGCTCGTCCAGTATGTAGACCTCACGGGCACCCATTTGTCTGACAACTTCTTCAACAGCACGTTTTTCAACTTCGGTGACGCCACTGGGAACACCAACAACAACTCGAAGGCCAGAAGGCTTCTTATCGCCCAACGCCCTTCTGATGAACCGCTGCAGCATCTCGGCTGTCATATCAAAATCTGAAATGACGCCATCTTGAAGGGGCTTGACAACAACGATGTTTTTTGGTGTTTTTCCAAACATGTCTTTTGCAAGTTCACCTACCGCTATGATTTCACGAAGGTTTTTGTCATATGCAATGACCGAGGGCTGATTCAGGATGATTCCCTTTTCTTTCATAAAAATCAAGGTGTTGGCTGTGCCTAAGTCAATGCCCATATCTCTTGTTGTAAAACTAAACACTACTGTTATCCTCCATGTACATTCAATATATTATATTTAGGTTATATGATTCTTTTTTCTTTCATGCTTATATATGTTCCATCCCCGATAATAATGTGATCCAAAACATGGATGCCCAATATTTTTCCAGTCTCACACAAACGTTTTGTGACATCAATGTCCTGAGGACTGGGTTTCGGGTTTCCGCTTGGGTGGTTGTGGATGAAAATCACAGCGGCGGCGCTTCTTTTCACGGCTTCGGAAAACGCTTCTCGGGGATGGACGATACTGGATGACAAATCTCCGATCGCCACTGTTTGAACTGACAAGATTCCGCCTTTGGCGTTGAGCAGAAGCACATTGAAGTATTCTTTTTTGTGATACCGCATCTCTTCCATGAACATTCGCACCACGTCGTCTGTGGACTCGATTTTTGTCCGTTCAGTCCGTGGCATGGTAGCCAGGCGCTTGCCCAGTTCGATGGCGGCCAATAATTTGCAGGCCTTCGCAGGCCCTATTCCTTTTATGGAAGATAATTCTTCCAGCGAGCAACTGGTGAGATGAAGCAGTCCATCGCAATCCATCGAAAGCAGTTGTTCGGCCAGATTGATGGAGGACTGTCCCTGGGAGCCAGTGCCCAGCAATAACGCCAGCAACTCGCTGTTCGTCAATTGGGCTCTGCCCAATCGTGACATCTTCTCCCTTGGTCGTTCATTTTCGGGTAGTTCTCTTATAATCATTTCGTTCCCTTTCACGCCCCCACGTGACAGGAATCCTATCTCAAAAGCTTTATTGCAAGTCCAAAAAGTCGAATTATATTATATCACCCACAGCGCTCCGATTCAATGGATATTGCTGAGGATAATATCGGGCGTTCTATAGCCGATGGACAAAAAGGCCGCTGCCAAGTTTTGGTTCAAACCACGTTGATTTTGGTGGCATGACCATATCATTGTCGGCAACGGTAAGCAAATCTGCAATGGTAACCGGATAAAGGGCAAAAGCGACTTTCATATCCATTGAACATCGACGTTCCAGTTCAGAAATCCCGCGAATTCCACCCACAAAATCAATACGTTTGTCTGTTCTTGGATTCTCGATTCCCAGAATCGGTTCAAGAAGATGCGTTTGCAATATGGAGACGTCAAGCCCCTCAATCGGATCATCGGATAATATGTCCTTTTGGGCAGTCAGTTCGTACCAAGTCCCATCCAAATACATTCCAAACGTGTGTTTGCTTTGCGGTTTGAAATTATCATCACTGATTGGATCCACAACAAACCCGGCCTCTTTGACAGCCTGGATAAATTGCTGGGATGTCAGTCCATTCAAGTCCCGGACGACACGGTTGTAATCGTAGATGTGCAAATCCTTATCCTGAAAAATCACAGCCATGAAGTAATTGAACTCTTCCTCACCCGAATATTCCGGGTGGGTTTTCCGTCTTTTCAGGCCCACTTTACAGGCGGATGCGCTTCTGTGATGTCCATCAGCGATATAAAGCGCCGGTACGGATTTGAAAATTTCCACTATTCTATCCCGTACCGCAATATCCGAAACAACCCAAAATATATGAGTCACGTCATCGCTGGTCGTTATGGAAAATTCCGGGTTGGTGCCTTCGGTATAGCCGTTCATCAAACGATCCAGTTCATCATTGGCCCGCATGGTCAAAAAAACCGGTTCGGTGTTGGCGTTGCAAACATCAAAATGTTGAATACGATCCAACTCCTTTTCTTCTCTTGTATGTTCGTGTTTTTTGATGACGTTATTGATGTATTCATCAATGGACACACAACCGACGATGCCTGTCTGGGTGTTGCCGCCCATATGTTGTCTGTAAATATATAATGTCGGTACCGTATCCTGTATCAAAACTCCTTCTTGAATGAACCGTTCCAGGTTTTGTTTTGCTTTCTGATAGACGGTATCGTCATATTGATTTTGCTGAGCAGGCAGGTCGATCTCCGACCTGCAGATATGCAAAAAGCTGAATGGATTGCCCGATGCCATTTCTGTCGCTTCGCTTCGGTTCATCACATCATAAGGAAGTGAAATCACCTTTGACGCAAGGGTGGGCTCGGGTCGTATTGCACAAAAAGGTCTTACAATGGCCATACCTATTTCTCCGTTCTTACTATTGACAGTATCTTTGCGATGGATTCTTCCAGCGAAATCCCGGTTGTATCGACCAAAATCGCATCTTTGGCCTGTTTAAGGGGATTCAGCTCCCTTGTGCTGTCCTGAAAATCCCTTTTTTCGATATCATCCAATACGTCCTTGAAGGTTACGTTACCGTTCTTCTCTTTTAATTCAAGGAATCTACGACGCGCCCGTTCTTCAGGGGATGCTGTTAAAAAAATCTTGTATTCGGCATCAGGCAAAACATTGGTGGCGATATCCCTTCCATCCATGATGATGCTTTTGGCTTCACCCATTTTGCGCTGAAGGGCAACCAGTTTGCTTCGGACCGCCGGCAATGCGGAGCATGTGGATGCCATGGCCGAAATCTGGGGCGTGCGGATTTGATCGTTGACGATCTGCCCGTCCAGAATGATATTTCCCTGTGAGAAATCAATGTCCGTTTGGTTCAACATGGATTGAAGCGCTTCTTCATTGTTGTAGTCGACCGCATCTCTGGCAATTTTGTATCCAACCGCCCGGTACATGGCTCCGGTGTCGATATAATCGATATGAAGCGCTCGGGCGACAGCTTTTGCGATGGTGCTTTTGCCTGCGCCTCCGGGCCCGTCTATTGCAATGCGGATTGCATGATTCATTTTTAACGTCCCTCTTTTCTCTTTCGGCCCAATAATCCTTCAATTTCTTTGACGAAAGTATTGATGTCGGTAAACTGTCGATACACTGATGCAAATCTCACATAAGCCACCTCGTCAAGATCCTTGAGACGATCCATGATCAATTCGCCGATAAAGGTGCTCTTCACTTCTTTTTCCATCATATTGTTGAGGCCTCGTTCGATATCGTCGACGATCTTCTCTATTTCGGCGATGGGAACCGGCCGTTTTTCGCAGGCTTTGATGATTCCATTCATCACTTTGTTCCGGTCGAAAGTTTCCCTGCTGCCATCTTTTTTGATGACCATCAGAATGACTTCTTCCACTTTCTCATAGGTGGTGAACCGTTTATTGCATTTTTCGCATTCACGTCGCCGACGGATGGCATGACCCTCCTCGGTGTGTCTTGAGTCAATCACCTTTGTGTCTTCATTTTCACAAAATGGGCATCTCATTGTGTTTCATCCCTCCATACAATACTATAGAATAATTCAACATCTTGTATTTTACTATATATTGTGTTTGGTCACAAGGAGAACTTAAAAAAACTGTGACCCGAGTCTGATGGAGAACCAAGGGGTTCCCATCCTCATGCCACAGTTTTTTTGTAAGTTTCGTGCGCCTGGTATTGACTAATTGGCTTTCTTGACAACTGCCTTTGAAAGAATGAAGTCTTGGACTTTATCCAGGTATAATTGTCGTCTGATGGTATCTTTGCCTACCGCATCTTCATAACTCTTTCCTTGAGATTCTTTGAAAGAATCTTCAGTGTATCCATAATCGGATAAGGTTTTGGTTATAAATGCTTTGTACTCATCATTGTTGATGGATATTTTTTCTTTGTCGGCGATGGTGTAGATGATCATTTCTTCTTTGACCAGTGTTTTGGCATATGCCTTTACCTGGGTGTTGAAATCCGCTTCATCCTGAACGCCTACATACTGCTGGAGAAAATCCACATATTCCATATCATATTGGTCCGCATAGCTTTTGTATTCGGCTACGGTACTGTCGACGACAGCCTGAAGCTCTTTCTTTGGATATTTGAGAACCTTGGAATTGCTCACAACAGTTCCCCAAAGAGTATCTTTTTGTTTTAGGATCGCCGCCGCTTCTTTTTCCTTCTTCAGTTGTGCTTTGACGGATTTTTTGTATTCGGCGACCGTATTCAGGTCAGTGTTGTCCTTTACAAATTGTGCGTTCAGTTCTGGAACGACAGAAATCTGTCTTGATTTGATTTTGACGGTAAAGACGACGTCTTTACCCGCCAAGTCTGTTGAACTATAGTCTTTTGGGAAGGTTAAGTTCAATTTCACGGTTTTGCCGACTTCGACGCCGATTAGGCCGTCTTCAAACCCATTGATGAATGTACCGGATCCGATTGTCAAACTGTAGTCGGTGCCGGAACCGCCATCGAATGTTTTACCGTCCACTGTGCCGGTATAATCAATAACGACGGTTTCTTTATCCTGAACTTTACCATCTTCAACGGTTTTTGTAGTCGCAGCGGCTGTCAAATTTTCTTTGATGCGCGCCGCCACCTCTTTGTCCGAAACGCTTATGGTATATCCATCGACGCTGAGACCCGTATAATCTCCAACCGTCACATAGTCAGACAAGTCATAACCGGAATAAGGTTTGTTTTCGCCGGTCAGCATCAGAACGACAGTGACTGCAACTCCGACCAGCAAGACCAATGCTATGATTATCCATTTTTTTCTCATGCTATTTCACAACTTTCTTGGCTGTCTCACAAAGTTTTGCAAAGGCTGGCGCATCATAAATCGCCATTTCGGACAGCATCTTACGATTGATTTCGATGCCGGATACTTTCAGTCCGTTCATCAATTTGCTATAAGAAAGGCCGTTCATTCTTGCGCCTGCATTGATTCTTGCGATCCAAAGTCTACGATAATCCCTTTTCTTGTTCTTGCGTCCAACAAAGGCTGAGCGGAGCGCTCTCATTACCGCGGGGTTCGCAGCCTTGAAGTTTCTGCTTTTGTTTCCGTAGAAACCCTTTGCCAGTTTCAATACTTTCTTATGTCTCTTGTGGGCGTTCAGACCCTTTTTAACTCTTGCCATATTACTTACCTCCTACCTCTCTATTTGCAAATCGCGCTTTTTATTCTTCTGAGATCAGCACTGCTCAACAATGTTGCTTTTCGCAGACCCCGTTTTCTCTTGGCTGACTTCTTCGTAAGAATATGGCTTTTGTATGCCTTATTTCTCTTCACTTTACCAGTACCGGTCAGTTTGAATCTTTTCATTGCGCCTCTGTGAGACTTCATCTTGTTTTTCGCCATGGTGAAAATTCCTCCTGTATATTGATGTTGCTTTCAGTTACTTATCCGCTTTCGGTGTTAAAAACATAATCAGACTTCGACCCTCGAATTTGGGTGCCTTTTCTACATCGGCAACCTCAGCAACGGCTTCGGCAAACTTGTTCATGACCTCAACGCCACGGGCCGCGTAAGTCGCTTCTCTGCCCCGGAATCTCAGGTTGACCTTGACTTTATCACCGGCTTTCAGGAATTTGTAGGCGGTATTGGCCTTCACCTGAATGTCGTGATCTTCAATATAGGTGCTCAGACGAATTTCTTTCATCTGGGTGGTGGTCTGCTTTTTCTTCGCTTCCTTTTCCTTTTTTTGAAGTTCGTAACGATACTTGCCGTAGTTCAGAATTTTGCATACCGGTGGATTGGCAGTCGGTGAAATATTCACCAGGTCCATGCCTTTGGACTCCGCCAGGCTCATGGCCTCTTCACGACTCATGATTCCCAGTTGCTCGCCATCGCTGCTGATGACTCTCAATTCCTTATCACGAATTTCATCGTTGATCAAGTTTTCCTTACTAATTGTTCTACACCTCCATAAAAAAAACGGATAATAAATATCCGCCACCAATGCCGTAAGGGCATCTTTGTCTCCTATTAACCCAATCAGCAATCGCCAAAAAGGTGAGAAGCGGATAACTTCTTCTTTGGTTACCCGCTTACTATACCATTCGTATCCTCCTCTGTCAACGATTTTTCATTCCTCCATTGAATCCATTTTAGGTCTGTGTCTCCATTCCAGCCAGAAATGGATGACGACAGCCAATACCATAAACAATAGCAGACATATCAATCTGGCATAACTCCCGTTCCAATTGGAAACGTGGAGGACTTCAACTCTGTCAAAGCCCACTTGCTCGGTCAGCACACGGAATCCTTCATCAACTTCGACGGTGATCGGTCTGGTTTCCTTTGGCGGAACCGAAACTGTGTCTTTCAACGTCCAACGATCCATAAAGGGAACCTTCAGAAAGGACAGTGCGGTTCTCCCGTCATGTTCGTCGCGGATGATGACAATCTTGGTTTTGGTGTCCTGATCGTATACATCAAAGCGAACCACCTCGGATGAAATGTTGCTTTGCACATAATCCCGCATTTTTCCGGGCGTTGTTGAGTTTCCTAAAGTGGTGTAAATAACCAGCAGCAATAAAATAACAAGGACCCAGGGAAGTATTCTTTTTTTTCTCTTTACTGGTGGTAAATACTCCATAGACAACCCGCCTCCACTTTTTGAAAATATCGATACAGATTTGTATCAGATATTCTTGCCAGTACCTTGTCACTATTATATAATGAATTTGAAAGGAATATGCCACCAATCTTCCCTTTCAAACAGAATTCCATAAAAAGGTTACGTCAAGGAGCAAAAATGAAAGAAGCAGATACAATCAACCGTCTTTCCAGTTGGGAACTTTTGACCATACTGGACAGCATCGATGACGCTGTGTTCATCGACAGCAAAGATGGTATTGCAATATGGTGCAACAAAGCCTGTGAGGATTTATATAAAGTCAACAAACAGGATGTTTTGGGTGTACACGTTCTGGAATTGGAACGAAGAGGTATTTTTTCCCCATCCGTCGCCAGTCGGGTATTGAAAGAAAAACGTGCGGTCACTATAATTCATGAAAATAAAGAAGGGAAAAAACTTCTTTCAACCGGAACCCCCATCACTGATCAAAACAATGACATCGTCCGGGTTATAACCACATCGAGGGATATTACTGAGCTTTCCAGTCTACAAAATCAGCTTCAGGCTGTGCAGGGAACATTGGATGGAATCAAATCGTTGGAGAAAGCGGCCAATCAGGAAATTGTTGTGGCCAGCCATGCCATGTTCAACGTGATGCAGCTGGCAAGACGACTTTCCACCGTGGATTCCACTGTATTGATCACAGGTGAATCCGGGGTTGGGAAAGGTCTGGTCGCCCAACTGCTTCACCAAAACGGCAATCGCAAATCCTTTCCGTTGATTACCGTCAACTGTGGTGCCATACCCGAAAATCTAATTGAATCCGAGCTCTTCGGGTATGAGAGAGGAGCGTTCACCGGGTCCAGGGCCGAAGGGAAAAAAGGGCTTTTTGAAGCGGCGCAGGGAGGTACGATTTTTTTGGATGAAATTTCTGAGCTGCCCCTCAATCTGCAGGTCAAACTGCTTCAAGTCATTCAGGATCGTGAAATCGTAAGGGTTGGAGGGGTGAAAAAAATTCCCGTGGATGTACGGATCATTTCGGCCGCCAACCGTGACTTGCACAAATTGGTGGAAGAAGGTAAATTCAGAGAGGATCTGTATTATCGTCTCAACGTGGTCCCCATTCAGGTTCCCCCGCTACGCGAGCGCCCTGAAGACATCGCCCCACTGATTCGAAAGTATTTGACAAAGTACAACAAACGCCTTCATGACAGCAAAATGATTGACGAAGAAGCGATGGCTGTGTTGTTGAAGTATGACTGGCCAGGCAACATCCGGGAACTTCAGAATATTGTGGAAAGGCTGATACTAACCACCAAAGAGAAAACCATCTCTGTGGAGAACCTACCCGGTTTCATCGCCACAGCCAAAAATTCATCCCCCAAAATTGACAGATCCGCATTGTCCCTTTCAGAGGTTTTAAATCTTGCTGAAAAAGATGTATTGATCAATGCCCTCAACAAATACAAGTCCACACGTGCCATGGCGGCTGCGTTGAAGATCAGCCAGCCATCTGTGGTCAGGAAGCTTCATAAGTATGGATTGGTCAGCGGCAAATCGGAGTTGAATAATTGATACACAATTGAATCGTCGATTCATTTATGCATCGCTACGATAAACCCATAAGTTTCAATCCATTGGCAAATTTGTTGCAAAAACATCCTGAATACGGCGTAGGACCGATACATTATTGTATCGGTCCTGTTTTTATTAGTGAAAAGATTCCTATGAATCGAACCATTTGTTTCTTCTCCCAAAAATATCTTTTTGGGGGCTGTCGGCCAATTAACTTGAACAATCATTGATATTTCAGGATTTATACGTTTTAAATCCTAATAATTTTCTTCTTGCCTTTTATTTTTGCCATAATGGCATAAATATTGGCACAATCATTGCTTATTACTAATATGCGTCGTGATATTCGTTGAGCAGCGTTACCATCATGGTCGTGTGTAGACATTTCAAGACGCCATTCAAAAAATAAAACATATAATTGTTAATTGTTTTTAATTTAAGGAGGACTAAAAAATGTCAGATGCAAAAGCTTATGTTGCAGGACTAGTTGCGAAAGCAAGGGCAGCCCAGGCCATCGCCGAAAACTTCACTCAAGAAGATGTCGACAAAATCACTGGCGCTGTGGCTTATGCTTTAACAAAGCCAGAAGTAGCCATGAAATTCGGTGAAATGCTTGTTGCCGAGTCCGGTATGGGAATCGCAGTCCACAAGCAAGGCAAAATGTTCAGCAAAGTCAAGGGTTCCTACGCTCAGATGAAGGGCAAGAAATCCGTTGGATTAGTCGAGTTCGATCCTGTTATGAACGTAGAAAAATATGCTAGACCCATGGGTGTCATCGGTGCGATCATCCCCGTTACAAACGGTGAGGCGACACCGGTCGTCAAGTCCCTGATGGCCTTGAAAACCAGAAACGCCATTATACTTGCACCGCATCCCAAAGCGAAGAACACGAACGTCGCAGTTACAGAAGCGGTCCGCGAAGTTCTGTCCAAGTTGGGTTACCCTGTGGATTTGGTGCAGGCCATCGCCCCAGAAATGGTTTCAATCGAAACCTCTCAGGAATTGATGCGTCAGGTTGACTTTATTTTGGCTACCGGCGGAACACCCATGGTTCGTCAGGCCTACTCCTCCGGCGTTCCTGCCATTGGTGTTGGTACAGGAAACGTCGTGTCCATCGTTGACGGCACCACCAATTTGGATGATGTCGCAGACATGATCGTTCGTTCCAAGACATTCGACAACGCCACCTCATGTTCCACCGAAAACAACATCATCGTCTTTGAAGAATGTTATGATGCTTTCATGGAAGCCATGAAGAAGAAAGGTGCCGTTCTGTTCAAGGAAGGTTCCGAAGAAAAAGCAAAATTGTTGAAGGCCATCTGGCCTGAATCCCCAGCAAACCACGAACTGAACAGGCAAATTGTCGCACAACCCGCAACAAGAATCGCCGCGATCGCCGGCATCGATGTACCCGAAGACACAACCATGCTCATGGCTGAAGAAAATGGCGGATACGGCAATGAATTCCCGTTCACAGGGGAAAAATTGTCTCCGGTTTCCGGCATCCGAAAAGCCAAAGATTTTGAAGATGCTTTGGACAAGCTGATGAAAATCCTCGAATATCAAGGAAAAGGCCACAGCTGCGGCATCCATACTTCCATCGAAGAGAGACCCCGAATCATGGGAGAAAAAGTTCCAGTCTGCAAAGTCTGCGTGAACCTTCCACAGTCCCTGTCCAATTCCGGATCATGGACCTGCGGATTCCCGATGTCCATGACCCTCGGTTGCGGAACTTGGGGCCACAACAGTATTTCCCACAATGCCACATGGAAAGACCTGTTGAATTTCAACTATGTTGCAAGACCTATCCCCTCATGGCAGCCAACCGATGAAGAATTGTTTGATGAAGTAGACAAAGCGGGTCTGTAAACAACAGAGAAACCTTTTACCACAATCAAACACATCGAATAAAAAAGGAGAAGTAAAATGTCCAACATTAAAGAAAAAAGTTTGAAATACAATCTGCATTCATGGAGTGCGCAAGGCAGTTTGAATCCCGCTGTCATCACCAAAGCAGAAGGAATCTACTTCTGGGATGAAGACGGCAACAAATACTATGACATGTCCGCACAATTGGTAAACTCCAATTTGGGACATGGCAACAGAGCGTTGATTGAAGCCATCAAAGATCAGGCTGAAAAAATGCCGTTCATGGGTCCCGGCTATGCCGTCGACGTACGTTCCGACGCCGCTGAAGCTATCGTTAAGCTGTCCGGACTGGAAAACGCCAAAGTTTTCTTCACCAACGCCGGTGCGGAATCCAACGAAAATGCGATTAAAATGGCTAAAGCTTTCACCGGAAGATGGAAAATCCTGTCAATGCAAAGATGCTATCACGGCGCTTCCGCCGGTGCCGGCATGCTGACAGGCGAGCCCCGTCACTTTGCCAATGAACCCGGTCCTGCCGGTTTTGTAAAATTTGAGGGGCCCTACCCCTATTATGCCAACAAAGCGGTCAAATTCGAAAACGACCAGGATATCGCCGATTATTATCTGGATATCCTCCAAAAAACCATCAACACAGAAGGTGCGCAGCAAATCGCCGCCATCTTCATCGAGACCATCGTCGGTTCCAACGGAATCCTGATTCCTCCTAAACAATATATCCAGGGAATCAGAAAGATCTGCGACGACAACGGCATCCTGATGGTTTGCGACGAAGTCATGGCAGGATTCTACCGTACCGGAAAAGCGTTCGCGTTCCATCACTTCGATGTCAAACCTGACTTGGTCACCACTGCAAAGGGTTCAACCTGCGGTTATGTTCCCCTTGGTGCGGTCATTGTCAGCGAAAAAATCCAAAAGTTCTTTGACACAAACAAAATGTTGTGCGGCCTCACCTACAATGCCCATCCAATGGGTTGTGCGGTAACCTGTGCGGCCATCAAAGAATATGAAAGACTTGATGTACCCGGAAATGTAGCCCGTGTAGGTAAAGTTTTGGGCGAATTGCTGGAAGATCTTAAGAAAAAGCACAAGTGTGTCGGCGATGTTCGATATATCGGTCTGTTCTCCGGCGTCGAATTGATTCGTGCCCCACACGTTCCAATCGTACCCTTTGGGCAGGATCCGGAAGGCCTGATGACCAAGATTGTTGGAATGCTCAAAAAAGAAGGATTCTCAACCTATTCCCACGAAAGCGTTCTGATCGTCGCTCCTCCGCTTATCATCACCGAAGAGGAAATGAGAGCGGCTATGGCCATTCTGGACCGCGTGCTGGATTCTGTTGACACAATGATCTAAAATGCCAAATTCCTTAAATTCATACAAATAAATCTTTCACACACCAGCGACAAAACCCGGATGAATTCAATTCAGTCGGGTTTTGTCATTCCATGCCAAGAATTTGTGAACATGTGTTTACATTTTGTTCTTTTTATGATAACATGTGCACTGGATGGCAGGCATCATTAAGGGTGTCTGCACAGGGAATACATTGCAATCAATTGAGGGGTGCGCAAATGGAACGATTGAAAGACCGGGAATTGAAGATTCTAAATTACATGAAAGAAGAGATTCGTCAAAAGGGTTATCCTCCCACGGTCCGTGAAATTTGCACTGCGTTGAATATCAAGTCCACGTCCACTGCCCACAAGGACATCGCTGCATTGGAGCAGGCAGGATACATAGTGAAGGATCCTTCCAAACCCCGTGCATTGGGTGTGGTGGATCCAACATCCAACCCAAAGGGCGAACCCGGCGTCGGCAAGTCTTCGAGGAGCAACAATTTCAAAGATGTCGACCGCAATCTGTCCCGAACGGATATCATTGATATTCCTGTAGTCGGCAGAATCGCAGCCGGCACACCCATTCTCGCCGAAGAAAACATCGAAGATACCTTCCCGATACCCGCACGTTATGTGGGCAATGCCGACAATTTCATGCTTACGGTACATGGAGAGAGCATGGTTGACGCAGGAATTCTTGACGGGGATTACATCCTTGTGGAGCAGCAAAACACCGCGAACAATGGAGACATCGTGGTTGCCATGGTTGATGGGTTTGAAAGTGAAGCAACCGTCAAGACATTCTACAAAGAGCAGGACCACATCCGTCTTCAACCCGAAAATTCTTCCATGAGCCCCATCATAGTCAGAGATGTTAAAATTCTAGGCAAAGTTAAGGGCGTTTTTCGATATTTTTAGCTATCCATTCAATCAAAAACGACAGTTGATTCTGTCGTTTTTTTATTTGATTCCAACTATTCCTATTTTCCGGACGGTTGTTGTTGGGTGATACAATGTATGTTTCCCCCACCGTATACAATCTCGCGCGTATCCACGCCTACTACTTTTCGCTCCGGAAACATTTCCTGGATTTCCTTCAGCGCCAACTTGTCATTTGTATCACCATACTGAGGCACAATCACGCCATCGTTTACTAGGAGGAAATTCATATACGATGCTATGCAAATATCCCCTTTCATTCTCGGTATTGTTCCTTCAACACTGTCTATGGCGAAATCCGAACCGATGGCAACCTGTTTTTTGGGCATGCTAAGTTTGTGGACCTTCAACTTTCGACCCATGGCATCCTCGGCAACCGACAGTGTCTGATATGCCTCATGACATGTTGTGTAAAATGGATTTTCCATGTCGTCCGTCCAGATGCACGCCACTTCTCCCGGTCTTACAAAACATGCGACGTCATCAATATGTCCATTTGTTTCTTGTGGATCAATGCCATCTTTCAGCCAAATGACTTTTTGAACATTCAGATACTCCATTAGCATGGATTCAATCTGTTTCTTTGAAAGGCTGGGATTTCTTCCCCTGCTGAGCAAGCACATTTCTGTGGTCATCGCCGTACCTTGCCCATCGGAATGGATACTGCCACCCTCCATAACAAATCCATCGGTATGATAGGTGTCTATTCCTTCCAATTCACAAATTTTACGTGCGATTTGATTGTCCCGATCCCATGGAAAGTATAATCCGTCAACCAATCCCCCCCATGCGTTGAACTCCCAGTCTATTCCCCTTGTATGCCCTTTATCGTCAACAACAAATGTCGGTCCACAGTCTCTTACCCAAGCGTCATTGTTTGACATCTCCACAACCCGTATCCCTCCGGAAAGCATGTTTCTTGCTGTTTGATATTGTCCGAATGATGCTAGCATTGTAACCGGCTCAAAATGTTGTATCGCTTCGGCGACTCTTGCAAAGGCTTTTTGGGCGGGTTTTCCTCCATCTCTCCAATTATCCGGGCGCTCAGGCCATATCATAAAAATCTGTTTTTGCGGTTCAAATTCACCAGGCATCCTATAGCCATCCGCTTTTGGGGTGGATTCAATTCTTATTGCCATTTCTGCTCCTTTCCAGCAACATTAATCACCGAATACTTGTCTTCCTTCGGAAAAAGTATGTGTAACTTTTATTTCGTTGATTCTGTGAGGTTGTTCATATGGATCATCTTCCAATACGGTGAAATCCGCAAAGTAATCTTTCTTGATTGTGCCTCTTTCATTTTCTTCAAAAGCGGCATAAGCACAATTCTGAGTATATACCTTCAACGCTCCCGTTACATCAAACTTTCGGCCGGGATTTGGTGAATTGACAAGGGCGTGTATTCCGGTCAATGGATTCAGACTGTTGACTGGAGCATCCGATCCGCCTGCAAGAACCACTCCAGCATCGCTAACGGCTCTGTACAATTCCATACCATGAGCTCTGGTGGGTCCAAAGATTTCTTCTTCAGGTCCTCCTGGAGTTTCATAAAGGTAAGTGAATTCAGGCTGCTCTGAAACAACTATCCCTAAATCTGCAGCCATTTTTACTTGAGCTGGTGTCGCCATTGAAAAGTGTTCAATCCTGTGGCGCAAGTTCTTTTGACCTTGCTCTTTGATCACTCTGTAATAAATCCAAAGGATTTGGTCGATAGCCCTGTCTCCCATTGCATGGAACGAGCATTGCTTTCCATCGGCATGAGCTGCCGATACCAACTCATAGAGGTCATTATCTTTTCTGAATAAATTCCCTCGTACCTCCGGGCGTCCTGCATAAGGTTCAAACATTGCCATTGTATAGTCGATATCCGCTCCATCCAAGGTCAAGCATCCGCCATGACGCGGTAAATTGTATTTCAACGCTCTTTTGTACTCCCATATCTGGGGATACAAGACACAATGAAACGGCAATGAGCCATCCGCAATTTTCTTGATCCAAAGATCCAAATCCAAATCATCCTTCATGAATTGGCCTTCCAAACAATGGACGGTGGTTAGTCCAAACGATCTGCACATTTCTCCAAATGCATCAATGTAGCCTTCGTATCTTTCCAGAGACAATGTCCCCAGCAATTCGGCTAGTGCGAACATGTGGGCTTCATCAGACGCCAACTCACCGGTAAATTCACCCTCTTTAAACATTATGCCTTCCAACCCCGGAGGAAAATGGATAGACTCATAGGCTTTCGTGTTGATTGATGATCCATGTAGCGTAAAACTAATTACGGCGACTTTTTTCCCATGGGAGACTTTATCCAATTCCTGACGTGTCGGGTATCGTCCCTCTCTTATTTGCGGTTGGATGAAGAAGGAAGCGATCACCAAATCCTCGTCAGTAGTTTTGCATTTTTCATTGATCAATTCAAGCGTCTCCTCTATGGAAGTGACTTGCGCCAGATTGATATTGCTAAGCATTACAGCAGTCGTCCCACCATGAACATGCGAATCTATCAAGCCTGGTATTATGGTGTTTTTTCCTAAGTCTTTTATTATTTCGCCTTCAGGAAATGGGTCCATACCCACTTCGGCAATTTTTTTATCTTTGACAGCAATCCAAGTTGCCATGGGCAAACCATCGTCCAAAGTGTAAATTTTTTCACTTTTCAATATGTAGTCATATTTCATGTGTCTCTCCCTTCTGATTTCACATGCTTGCAAAAGCACCGCAACAGGCAACGATTTTGATGGCTTTTCCTTCGGAACTACAGCAATTCCTTAAAGCCTTCCTCTGAATAAGGTTCGCCTGCCTGTTTGCGTTCAATAGCCTCGCGCAATGCTGCAAAATTCTTTTTATTGATTGGATATTTAAGCATTACGATTGCTGCAATGACAAACCCGATTCCTGGCAACAGCATCGCGCCGGTGGCTATTCCATCCAAGGTTTGCTGGGGGGCCGGCCAGGCTTCCGGGTCGTAATTTGCAAAAGTCAGGATCCATCCAACTGCAAACATGGATATGCCGCTGATGATTTTGCCAAAGAAATAGAACAACGATATGATGATGCCATCTCTTCCTCCACCATATTTATATTCATCCACATCGCATATGTCATAGATCATGGAGTAAATCTGTACGAAGTAGGCGCTGACCGCAAGTGCAAACAAGAAGAACACTACATAGAGTAAAGGTCCGGACAGCCCTGTATATTTGCAGACGATCATCACAACACCCAAAACAAAAGTCGATGCGCACACGATCGTTTTCTTTTCTATTTTGACACCGATTGAGGCAAGGATCGAAGAGATTACGATGACCATAATGCTGTATACCAACATAACAGTAGCGGATTGTGTTTCACTGAAGCCCATATTGTATGTGAGATAATAAATATAAATGCTCGTGAACAGCAGCACCGCTCCATATCCAAATACAATATAAACCAAAATATATCTATAGGGCTTCAAGGCAAGAACTTCTTTACAGGACTTGAAGAATCCTGTTTGTTGGCCCTTTTCTGTTGTAGATGGTATAAATTCAGCCTCTTTGCCTTTGGTTGAAATTGCAGAAATGTAATAAGCTATCAATGTAAGCATACCAAAGATGATACCAACGGCCATCCATCCTTTTGGATCTGAAGTTCCAGCCTTACCCGAAAACTTCATAACAATGACCAATGTCCCGGAACTGGCGACAATCATACCAAGATAGTTCAACACATTCGCAATTGCCCGGATTGTATTCCTTTCCTCATAATCATCACTGATCTCCGAGCCCAGAGACAGGTATGGAATATCTGTGAATGACAACGATAACCAAAATACCATACTGGCTATCAGAAAATATGCAAATCTTGCGCCGTCGGAAAATCCAGAGAAATCCGTGTACATTAGGAAAGTCACAATGCCCAGAGGAATCGCCGCCTTAAAGATGAAAGGACGACGTCTTCCAACGGGATTTCTGCTTGCATCAGATTTCACTCCGGCAAACATATCTGTAAAGGCACCCCAGAAAACTGAGATGGCGGCAATGGTGCCTGCCACCGATGCTGGAATCCCAGCGGCATTGGTCAGGAAAAAAATAAAGTAAATGAAAAAAGTATTCATTGCGATGCATTCGCCTAGAGTTCCAAATCCATACCCGATTTTTACTCCGGCGGACAATTTGTTTTTGTTCATGGTCGTTTGCTCCTTCCGTTTTTTTGAATTTTATTATATATTCTTTTTTAGTATCTCCCCATAACTGTCAACCCTTCTATCCCTGTGAAATTGCAGAATATCCCGGGCCCTTTTGATTTCGTCCAAATCCAATTCTGCCACAATGGTATCTTCTTGATTCCTAGCCCCTTCTGCGATGACCTTGCCCCACGGGTCAGATACAAAGCTGCGACCATAAAACTCCATACTGCCACTTCCATCAGCCGCATTTTCTCTGCCTACCCGGTTGCAAGCGCAAACAAAAAAATTGTTATGAATGCCATGACCTCTAATCCCATCCATCCAGGTTTGCGAAGTATCCAGACGGGGGTCGTCAGGTTCAGATCCGATGGCAGAAGGATAGAAAACAAAATCAGCTCCTTTCAGCGCCAAAATTCTTGTGGGTTCTGGAAACCATTCATCCCAACAAATCAACAAGCCAAATTTTCCATATTTCGTTTCAAATACCAGATATGGCGAATCTCCCTCTGTGAAATAATATTTTTCCAAGTACTGCGGGCCTTCCGGGATATGGTGTTTTCTGTAATTGCCCAAAAACTTACCATCGGCGTCAAATACCGCTGCAGAATTGT
>Ga0183100_1000258_pt1 | contig 56167 bp, 43 predicted proteins | sample Biomet2_FD_127789 | JGI IMG/M metagenome (GOLD analysis project Ga0183100, IMG submission 127789) | Microbial communities from bioreactor (seeded with anoxic lake sediment) at LBNL, California, USA - Biofuel metagenome 2 | ecosystem: Engineered > Bioreactor > Anaerobic > Unclassified ...
ACTAATGACAATTTGTAAAAGTCAAGGTATCACAGGATTTTATAAGAAGGGAAAATGAAACAGTTGTTTATAGTCAACTTATATCAGAATTATTAATATTTGAGTCAAGTATTTTTAGGACGATACACACATCCTAAGATTTTTTGAAAACAAGCGTCACGTGTCACTTTTGGTGCTTAACTCTTTATGGGAGAATAATTTACAGCAGTGACACCACAGTGACGCCAGTGACACGTAGCACGTTAAATTTTGTAAATACGGATCCAATAATACATTTAATGTACTGTGAATGTGCATGTTAAATAGTTATTTGTGGGCCTGCACTTTTTGGGCTTTTTGGCCCTTTTTTGACAAAAATGCAATTCGTTCGTGGACGAAACCCTCAAAAAGCACCTGTTTTGAACCAATTTGTGCATTTGTATTGAATTTAGCATGCATTTTTTGCCCGTTTTTTGCGAAAAATGGCACATTTATGCAGCAGCATCAAGCGTCGATTTTGTTGTTTGACGGCAAAAAGTTTGATTTTCGCAGCAATATCAAAAAATTTATTGATGAGCATAAAAGTGTCAACTATCTATACTTGAGTTCGGAATCAAAAAAGAAGTATTTAAAAAAAAATCTATCACAAGATAGTTGTATAACTTTATTATTGCTGTCCAGTAAAAATATACGCTATAGCTATAGCTGTAGTTGATTTATAGTCAATCACTTTTGGCACTTTTGTAAAAAAGGGGCTTGCCTTTTCTCCTTATGTGAAATTGATAACGAAATGGTGAAAATGAATGATTTTATCCATTATGTCGACTTAAAAGAGAAGCAATTTACCATAAAAACAGCAATTTTGCTAATACACAAAAGTTTTACCGGACAGCAATATAAAAAAACAAAATCCTTAAGCACAAATGCATTCTCAGAGAAAAAAGTAGATTACGGGCCCAAACAACCATTTTTTACCGATTTCTTAACTAACTTTTAGCCATGCCGAGAAAAGTTCGAACAAGACAATGTATCCACTCTGCAGGACAGATTCGTTTCATTTTTGGAGTTCAAAAAAACATCACAGAAAAACTTAAATAATAGTTTAACCTCCAGATTAATTTTCTTATTAGCCATTAGTATTTTCCCTTTTTAAGGATAATGGCTTCGCTTTATTATTTATTTTTCAACATCGGCAACCATGTACAGATTTTCTTGCCATTCCATCCATTCACAGATGAATAATCCACCATATGAATAGTTCCCGTTGTGGTTGGAACCAGAAATTCCATTCGAGTAGAACTGAGCGTTGGAGCAATTGGAATAATTTTTACTTCCATATTCTGGTCAGCTATGATCTGAACACATTGATTATAGGCAGTATCGGTGTTTTCATCGCGTGAAAGCACTATTGGGCCATACTGCACAGCCTGAAATAAATGGCTCTCTGGATTATCACCTCTCGGCGCATTAATTAAATGACAACGCATGTCCAAAACCATTTCTATTTTGTCTCCATTACTCCAATTACGTTTAAGGTCCAAATATGTTCCAGCTTTTATTCCCTTAACCATTTTGTCATTCACACGAACTAAAGTATTTTTGCTCCATTCTGGAATCCTAAGTTTTATCGTAAAAGTTTCACGATTTGCTAGTTTCACATCAATACAAACGTGTTTATCTTTGGGAAATTCTGTATTGATAGACATTTCTACAGGTTTTCCTGTTCTCGTTTCAGCTTTAATTTGACCCGCATTATACAGATTAACAACAGGTCCGTCTTTAGCTTGCATCACGGCAACATAAGGAATGTACGCAAGTCCCATAGGTCCATTCAGATTACAACAAGTAACAGGCAATCCGTCAAAGTTCCATCCCCAGCCAACATTAGTAACTTTTTCACCATTCAGCAAATTCACATAACTGAAACCATCACCACTTGGTTTCATAGCACCTAACAGACCGTTATAAATATATTTTTCCATTTCATCTACAGCCTGTACATTACCTGTCAGCCTCAAAATCTGACTACAAAATTTCATCCACGTGACCCCCGTACAGGTTTCCATCATGCGCTGAACCTTAGGATTTGACTGCTCGTATTTGGTACTGTCCCAAGCCTCTCCAGCCCAAGCTTGTTGATGAGGTTGACTACCATGGGGTTGGTCACCGCCACCATTACCAATAAGTGTTATCTCCTGATTTCTAACGCTATTAAAATAGTTAGTAAAAGAGGTTCTCCATTTTTTATCTCCTGTAACACGATAATACTCCACCAAACCTTCAAAAACAGACGTCATTTCGTAAGCTTTGGGATAAATACCTGCCATGAGACAACAAGGTACCTTATCTATTGCCTGCTGAAAAATGTTGTAACCTTGACAGCCTCCTTGTTTGATAATATAAGTGGCAAAATCAAAAAAACGTTTGTCACCAGTCAGATTATAAAGCCTAACAATGGGTTCCAATAAAGAAGATGATTCAATATGATTAGCACTCCACCCCAATGAGTTAATGTCAACTTTTGGAGTATCGCCCACTTGATTCACTATACTTAAACCTTCCTGCTTCATAGCTTCAAGTACAGCCGGATCTGCTTCCACCTCATTATAATATTGACTGAGAGCCAACAATACATATTTTCGTTCCCACAGATCACCACCAGCCCCGTCCGGTTGCTTGTCTTCTTGAACACAACTGATACTACCATTACTGCGTACAGTAGACAGTAAATCTTTCACCGTATTGTGCAAAATTTCTTTCAATTCCGGATCATTTTTGTAGCGATAAAACATGGAAGCCGAACGTACAGCTTTTCCCCACATTTCACCCAAAGCGAACTGAGGACGACCCTTACGATAAAAATCCACCAATTTGGAATAGGGTAAGACGCCTTTACTCCAATGCTCCATAGAGTTTTTTATATCATTTTCCAAATAATTTGTCAAATGAATATTACCAGCGGGTAGAGGGGTAAATGTATCTTGTACTTTTTGTGCCTTCATTCCCACACTAGTACAGAACAGAACAACAGGCAAAATACTTTTCAAAAACAATTTCACAATAACAGAATTTTATCCTTGCAAATTTATATCTTTTTTATTTCTTAGACTATTCCATAGATAAAAATCTTCAAATCCATATTCTTTTCACAGTACTTACAATTTTTCACTTATAAAAAAATTTTCCGCATTCCGATATTGCTCAATCAACGAGCAATATAGACTATTGTATTCCAACAATGAAGCATTTCCTATCAAAAATAATTGCTCTCGGGCTCGTGTCAGAGCAACATTAAGTTTACGATCCACTTGGTAAGTAAATTCGGCGTCATGAGTTTCTTCATAAGTAGTTGCTGCCAAAAAATCAAGTTGAAAAAGATGTTGCACCGTAAACAGATAGAAAATCACATCGCGCTGACTGCCCTGATACCGCTCTACAGTGTCAATTGAAATATCTTGCAAATCGTCCAAATGTAGATGTTGCATTTCACGATGAATCATACCTATCTGGTTGCGATAAGGTACAATAATACCAACATCTTCGGGTTTCAATATACGGTTTTCTCTTCGGTATAAATCCTGCAGTGTTTTCAAACATTCACTTGCTAAAGCTGCTTCTGAAAAATTTATTTTATCATTTGTAAAATTTGCTTGCGACTTACAATCTATAAAGGCCGTACGATGATTTGCCAATACACCATAGAGTCCGTTTCCTAATTCTCCTCCATGTGGATAAAGTTCCTTCAAAGACCGCTTTTGATGGAAAGTTGGAACACAGCTCAGATGATTCTGATAAAAATTTATATTAACAAATTGGAATAAATCCGGATGCATACGGCCTTGCTTTTCAAGTAAATAGACACACGTTCCCGATCTATTTTGCTGTTGCAACGAAATCAAACGTTCAAAAAGAGAATTCCGGCAATCCGAGAGCCCTATCTTTATCAAACTTTCATCGGTAACCTTTGAAATAGAACCTGGTTGTTGGACCACAGCAGGCAATTGTTTTTGATCGCCAACAAACACGAAACGTCTTATACTGTTTCTCCATTTTCCGGCTTTCTCTTGTCGTGCAAACAGCAATGTCAACAAGTGTGGCTCCAATATTTGCGACGCCTCATCTACAAAAGCCGTGGCAAAACACTTATGCCTCAGCAATTCACTTTGAGAAGAAACAGCAGTAGTAGTTCCTACAAAAACATTCGTCTTCAAAATCAGATCTTTCACCTCTGCAACATTCTTCAACATACTGCATTTTCGTGTAAGTAGATGTTTGCGAAAACGTTCTTCAGTTGTAACTTCGGAGCCAATACGCACATAGTCCGAAAGACATTCAGGTATTTCTTTCACAACGATTTCCAACATGGCGCAAAGTTCATCCACTGCTCGATTCGTATAAGCCATGAGTAGGATGTTTTTCTCACCTGTCAAAAGCTCCTCTTCCACCATATATCTAATAGCCTGACTGGTTTTGCCAGTTCCTGGAGGACCTATGACCAAATAAAAGTCTCGAGCACAACGTTCTTTCAAGACCAAATCATTGTAATCTCCATAATTACCTTTTAAAGGACTTGAGGCTAACACTTCTGGCTTTCTTCTGTTCAAAATCAAATCCTGCCGCTCTGGTAATCCCGTCAAAAAAAGATAAAGGCCCGAAAACAAACGATTAAATGATGACTCCATTAGATCATGTTCAACGGCAAAACGAACTTCCGGACCAACAAATACACTCTTGTTGCGTTGGGGATGATTCAACTCCACAAGCAATGAATGTGTATTGATCTCCCGTAAATGACCACGCATCAGAAATTGGCATCTTACGTCGGGTTCCCTATTATCATGACGATAAAGCAATACTACATCACCAATACGAAAATTAGAAAGAAATCCATCGTCAGAAGCTTCCATTTCTAGACACACTGAACTGACTCCACTACCTGATATTTTAGACTCATAAAGTCCACAGACCTTTAAATTGGAATAAAGTCCACCCAATTCTCGTCTCATCGAAGCCGGCAAATTCCATAGATCTGAAAATGCGCGTCCGGCACTGCCCGGAGTAGCTGTTTTGGCCTGGAGATGTTCCCGTACAAGAAAAGAATAAAACCGATAAAAATAATCCAGAGCCAAACCATGTCGTTTCATCACATCTTCATCTGAACTAACAACAGAAGTTTTGAAAGGGGCTAACAATGAGAACAATTGCGGACGTTCATATTCTGTCCAAAGTTTATTATCACATCCTTCATGCAAATCGTCAGGAGAAATATTTTCCAATAATACTCTAATTTTCCCTTCGGCACATGCTTTTTCTTGGATCACAATGAAATTTCTCATCTTTAGTACTTTTCGCAACAAACTCTGATAAACTTCCTCCTGCAATAATCCTTCAGAATATTTGGAGTAAAGCAGATAAGCCAAACAACGCTCCCCTGTTATTCCTATATTATATTCCAACATAGCCTGATACAACATCATCTGAATAAAATGCGGTTCACGATGACCATGTCTAAACTCGTCCATCTTTCCACTTTTCTGTTCAATAAGACGAGAAAAATCACTCTGCAAAAAATCCATACGTCCCGATATGCCTAGTGATTCACAAATAAAAGATGGCTCTATCAGTGCTTTTGAGAGGTCAAAACCAAGATCCTTCTCCAAACGCTGGGTTATCAATTTTTGCAGATGTTTGAACTGCCGTCGCGCTTCTTCATGAAAGCGAAAATGTTCATTCAAATTCACAAAAGCATATGCCACGGGCATTGTTCGAAAAGCAGTATGCACAGAATCTGCATAAGTCGCCTCTTTTTCTTCTACAGGTTGATTGATTAAATCATCCAAAAATTGGCCCACCAATTGTCCCAAAAGTGTATACGATGTATCTTCATGCGGTTTGAGGCGTGAAAGAATATAGTTACGTGCATCGTGACCATAATCTTTCCAACAGTCAGACAAAGAAGAAACATCAACAAGATAATCCGGTTCCACAATCACTGTTTCGGGTACGTAAACATTGGCCTCGTCGACCTTGACTTTCAACAAATTTAAGGAAAGTTCCACAGATAGCAACTCCTTTAAATACAACAAATCACTCTCATAACCACCTGCCTGAAAATCAATTTTTATTTCAGCCGCATCAACTGCACCCTCATCTTTTTCGGCATAAATATAATGATCATCCCATCGTTTGACTTGCACACGCAGACATTTATAAAAAGCTTTGTTTTTTAAACCTTTAGCAATTGACAAATCCAAAGGCAACTGCTTAGAAAATTCTATCGGCACATCACATTTGAATACACGCGCCACAAATTGAACTATTTGGTAGATATCAATCAAAAAACTTCGTTGATCTAAATCCAAGAAACCAACATGATGACACTTACGACGTAAGTTTTGCATCCGCATCGTTTCAGATGCATTCATACCACACAGACGACAAACGAAACCCAAGCGGGAAAATAAATTTGAAAACACAAAATTTGCCGAATAATCTTCGCACAATCTTTGCAATAAACCGTAAACAGTTACATAGGATTGAACTGCAACCTGTTGAACAGATAATTCATTCAAAATTCGAAAATAATCTTCTGCCTTAGGTCTCATTCCTAAAAAAAGGACGTCTAGACGGTTCTCTTTACTCGTAATTTTATTATTCGTCGTCATTTTTCTAAGTAATCTTCACTTCCATGATTTCTTCGGGATTCGTTGTATAACAGTTAGAACAATATTTGCGATTGATTTCCGCACTATAATCTCCCTGACTAGCCACACGAACCATTCTATCGCCCATCTTACCGCGCAGCTTATCCAGCGTTTGCAATAATTTTTCCTGCTTCACACGATTAACAGTATCAAACAAATCAGTCGGAATAACCCCATTTATGATGTTTGTTACTACAACTCCAGCCTGCTTATAGGCATAACCTTCACGAAAAATAGACTCTAAGCCAGCTGTAGCCGCAGCTACTAATTCGCGCACATCAGAGGAAGGTACTACAAGCCCTACTTTTGCCAGATTGCTGTATTGTGGAAAGCCAAGGCGAAACGTATTTGTACGGAAATATACAATCACTTCAGCTGTACGTCCGTTTTGTTCTCGCAGTTTCTTGGCACACAGTGCAGCAAAATCTGCCACCATTGCCTTAAGAGATTCAAATTCGGTAATTTCTTCTTTAAAACTACGCGATGTAGTAATGCTTTTTTTGGCCACCAATGGTTCTAAATCAATACATGGCACACCTTGCAACTCCAACCACGTATTAACACCTGCAATACCAAACTCTCGTTGAACTCGAGAACGATTCCATTTGGTAAAATCATAGGCTGTATGTACTCCGTAATAATTCATTTGCTTGGCCATACGGCGCCCTATTCCCCACACATCATTAATTTCGAATAAACGCAAAGCCTTATTCCGCTTATCGCCGGTGTCTATCATGCAACAACCATGATATCCCTTATATTTCTTAGCAAACTTACTGGCCATTTTAGCCAATGTTTTATTCTCTGCAAGACCCACACTCACAGGAATGCCGGTCCATTTTTCCACTTTTGCAGCCAACTGCAACCCAAGCTGATCAATATTTTTCATCCCACCCACATCAATAAAAGTTTCATCGATGGAATAAACCTCTATGCTAGGCACCATACCATTTATGACGCACATCACACGGTTAGACATATCGTTATAAAGGGTAAAATTAGAAGAGAAAACATGCAACTTGCCTATATCTACAAAACTCTTCACCTGATAAAATGGCACTCCCATTTTAATACCCATTGCTTTAGCCTCATTACTGCGCGAAATTACACAGCCATCATTATTTGAGAGCACCACGACGGGTTTTGACCGCAAATCGGGATGAAAAACGCGCTCGCAACTAACAAAAAAATTATTACAGTCGACAAGCCCTATCATTGCGCTTTGAGGCTTTACGTATAATATACGTTACAACACCCCACACCTTAAAATACTCGTCCGGCATCACCTTGATAGGCTCATAAACCGGATTAGCAGGGTATAATACAATATGATCTTCGTACCGCTCGATAAATTTCAAAGTAAATTCGTCATTCACACAACAAATCACCATATCACCATTTTCTACCTCCAACGCTTTATCTACTACTAGGATATCTCCTTCGTGCACATCAGCATCTTTCAAAGAATCGCCTATGGCACGTGCATAAAACGTACTCTCCGAATGATGAATCAAGTCGCGGTTCAAATCAATTGATTCGTTCATAAAGTCTTGAGCCGTTGATGGAAAGCCGGCCCTTACCCCACCTTCCGCATAAGGCAATTCCAACGATGAATCCACGTTAGCAGCAAATATCTTAAATTCTCCCATAATTATTAATTATTCTGCAGACGGACACACAAGTAAGCATTCTCGGTTAAAGAGTTAGACGTAAAGCAAAATTTATTGTCTTACAAATATCATCGTTTACTCCCATTCTGCCAAATATTTTTCATTCAAATCTTACAACTCATAATATCTTTTCAGAACAGAAATATGGGATATTACTTCTTCATAGCCTCTAAAAAACACGCTACTTACCTTACAAAGGAATCACTCATAAGATTTCATATGTAAGCCCTATTCATTATTCATAAACAAACAATAGGAATATTTACCAAAAAAATCACTTCTAAATATTGATAGCCTTAAAAACTATATTCTATCAATCTTCTTCCTCTTCTTCAAAAAAATGACGTTGAACCTCAGCTTGCATATGGAGAGAATAACCCAAGATCGAATTATGACCGGGATCTACCAAATTGGTGTACGGGCGATTAAAAAAATCACCATTGTAACTTTCTGCATCACAAAGACCATACCATGGCTCCAAACAAACAAATGGAGCTTTTACACCGTAAGGAGACCACAAAAGAAGAACTGGTGAATTAAAATCCAAAGCGACATAGTTTTTTTTGTTAACATCCAAAAAATCAACATGCTTAACCTGATTCTTATCCACAATAATGGCATCGTTTTTAAAACATTCGTCTGTTATAGGCAGTAAACCATCTTCCAAAGGAAGGTCATAACGCTTTTTGCCTAGACATCCCGTATTGCATACAGAAGCACTTTCAATGGGTGAAGGACGACGAAACTTTATATAACCCTTCACCTTTGAATCTGGGTCAAAATGAGGATAATTAATACCTGGATGACCTCCTATTTGAAAAGGCATTGGTTCTATTCCCGTATTCAGAATTTTCCAGATCACATTTATATAATTTGCGCGCAGTTTATAAATAACATCTATACGAAAAGGAAAAGGAAAAATGTGGTGCATTCTGGGAGTACTTTCCAATCTGTAAACCAAAGAGCTTTTTGTTTGTTGAACTTTTTCAAAAACTTCATCACTCAAAAAACCATGTTTGGGAATACTATAAACAGAACCATTAATTTTTGTTTCACCATTTCGCAATTTTCCTACAATAGGAAAAAGAAGCGGACTATGACGTTCCCAATACGTAGGATCACCATTCCATAAATATTCATGATGCGTATGAACACCGAAAACACGGTGCATTTCTGCCCCATTTTCAGAAACTTCTATTTGTAACCATTTATTTGAAAGTATATCCATAATTTATGACATTATTAGTTTTGCCCATACAAATATACACAAGAAATTAATTATCTTCGCCACAAGAGCTAAAGAAAATGCATTTTTTGAATAAAATAAGTACATTTAGACAAATCATGACCTTTGCAAACAACCCAATAAGGAGTTCTGTTAATAAAAAAATTAAGTCCTCCAGTTAAATTAATCCTATTTCTAAAAAATCAAGGAGGAGATATAAATTAAAGCTAAAGCAGAAGTTAATAAATGGAATTAATTTTGTAAATTTGTAGCATAAAAATATGATCCATATGTTCAGTAAAGAAACTTACATCCAACGCCGTCAAGCTCTAAAGAAAGTAATAAGCAGCGGTTTAATTTTGATTTTAGGTAATAACGAGAGTCCCGCAAACGGTCCTTACAATAATTATACTTATCGTCAGGATAGTTGTTTTCTCTATTTTTTCGGTGCAAAACGTGATGGGCTCGCAGGCATTATTGACGTAGACAATGATAGAGAATATCTATTAGGCGACGACATTGATATTAACGATATCATCTGGTACGGTTCCGTCGAGAGCATAGCTGAAATGGGAGAAGCAGTAGGTATTGATCATTCAGGAACTTTTTCCGAGTTAAAATTGCTTATTGAGGGAGCGCTAAACGAGAATCGTATTATTCATTTTCTTCCACCATACCGCTACGATAATCAAATTTTGCTTCAAGATTTACTAAACATCAGTACACACGATTTGCAGAACAAGGCTTCCATGGAATTGATTAAGGCCATTGTCGAATTACGATCTAAAAAGAGTACTGACGAAATTACAGAAATAGAACGAGCCTGTGCCATCGGATTCAAAATGCACACCACAGCCATGAAACTTTGTCAACCAGGCGTTACGGAACATTTCATAGGAGGAATGATTAATGGTATTGCAGAAGCGTTCGGAGCTATGGTTTCTTTTCCGTCCATCGTCACCATGCATGGAGAAGTAATGCACGGATATCCATCCGACTCCCATTTAGAAACAGGTAGACTATTACTTTGCGATGCCGGAGCCGAAACCGTTAACCACTATTGTTCCGACAATACACGAACGACACCTATCAGCGGAAAATTCACAAATCGCCAAAAAGAAATCTATTCCATCGTAGAAGAGTGCCATGATCTGGCCCTAAAAGAAGCAAAGCCAGGAATTTTCTGGTATGACGTTCACATGGACGTATGCAAGCACATCATCAATAAAATGAAAGAGTTGGGACTAATGAAAGGTGACACAGACGAAGCAGCAAGAGCTGGAGCTCACGCTCTATTCCTACCTCATGGTTTGGGTCACATGATGGGGCTAGACGTACACGATATGGAAGCTTTGGGACAACAGTATGTAGGATTTGATGACGAAATACAACCGTCCACACAGTTTGGTACGTCAAGTCTTCGCATGGGACGTAAACTCCAAGAAGGATTTGTCGTAACCGACGAACCTGGAATCTACTTTATTCCCGCTCTGATCGATTTATGGAAAAAAGAAGGCACAAATGCCAACTTTCTCAATTTCGATGTCATCGAAAAATATAAAGATTTCGGCGGCATTCGCATTGAAGATGACATTCTGATTACCACAGAAGGAGCTCGAATTCTTGGAAAAGACACCATTCCTTATCATATTGACGATGTGGAAAACTTTATGGCTAAAAATAAATATTAAACACAAATAATATCCATTCATGATGATTTTTACAAGAACCAGAAATCTTACACTTGCAGCACTGCTCCTCCTATCAGGATGTATATATGCTGACGACAAGAAAGAAGAAAAGAAAGATTCTTTGGCTTTCACCACAATTATCGAAAACCCGATTACATCAGTCAAAAACCAAAACAAATCAGGAACTTGTTGGGATTTCTCTTCATTAGGTTTCTTTGAAGCAGAATTACTCAGAACACAGAAAAAGCAATACGATCTCTGTGAAGTTTTCGTATTTTTCAACACCATGATGGACCGTGCCCGTGCTGCAGTGCGTCTACATGGAGACATTTCGTTTGCTCAAGGAGGCAGTTTTTATGACGTACTCTACTGTTTGAAAAATTACGGAATTTGCCCAGAAAATGCGATGCCCCACCCTGGAACCCTCTATGGAGATTCACTTTTCAACAATACAGAATTGGAAAAAATTACTACAGCTTATGTAGAAGCTATTGCAAAAGGAGAAAACAAAAAAATCTCAACCGTCTGGCCCAATGGATTGAAAGGTATTTACGAAGCTTATTTGGGTAAACTGCCTGAATCATTCATATTTGAAGGTAAAACCTACACTCCGAAAAGTTTTGCTGAAAGCTTGGGATTAAAATGGGACGACTACATCAGCCTGACCTCCTTCACACACCATCCATACTACAAACCTTTTTCCATAGAAGTTCAGGATAATTGGCGCCAAGGCTTGAGTTACAATTTACCACTCAACGAACTAATGGAAGTTATGGAAAATGCCATTAAGAAAGGCTATACATTTGCATGGGGTGCTGACGTGAGTGAAAGCAGTTTCGGTCGCAGTGGAGATCATGAAGGCGTAGCCACCATCCCTTCTGAAACAAACAACAAAGACAACACCGGTTCTGATCAAACTCGTTGGATTGGCGACAATAAGGAACAAGCTGAAAAAGACAGTAAGAACGAAAAAATTATCACCCCTGAAATTCGCCAAGAAGGTTACGACAATTGGACTACTACAGATGACCACGGCATGATTATTTATGGTCTAGCAAAAGACCAAAATGGCAAAGAATATTTCATGATGAAAAATAGTTGGGGCGATTACAATAAATATCACGGAAAAGCTTATATAACAAAAGCATATATGGCTTACAAAACCATGAATATTTTTATCAATAAAAATGCCATCCCTAAGGATCTTGCCAAAAAGTTAGGACTCTAACCTAACCATAAAGGAATTAACAATATTGAAAATTAAGAGGCTTCCATATGATTCTGAAAGCCTCTTAATTATTTTTGTTCAAATATAAAATTCCACAGTTACAAATGATCTCATTTTTTAGAAATGCAGATCGCGACCTATTCGCACTATTTAACTTTATGAGTGAAAAAAAAGAACGTTTTGTGTATATCAACTCAGTATTTTTTCTTAATTTTACTTTCTGATATGCGGACAGCATTGTTTGAAAGTGTTAGCACTTATCATTCTGTCATATAGTGAATTAAATTTGCATACATTTTTGGGCTTTTCGTACAAAAACATCCGAACCTTTCAAAATAGAATTGGATGCCTGGATTTTCAAAAATAAGAAATAACAATATATAATGAATTACAAATGGAAATATCACCCCCCTACACCGGAAACAAAGGAAGCAGCTAAAAATTTAGCAGCGCAAGTAGGCATCAATCCCTTACTTGGACGTCTCTTGTTACGACGTGGAATCACTACTCCACGAGATGCTAATTCGTTTTTTCATCCACGACTGACAGATTTGCATAATCCCTTTCTTATGAAAGATATGGATAGAGCTATTGAGCGTTTAAACGAAGCCATCGGGATGAAACAAAAAATACTAGTTTTCGGAGATTACGATGTGGATGGATGCACAGCTGTTACATTAGTATATAAGTTTTTACACAACTACTATTCAAATGTAGATTACTTTATTCCAGACCGATATGAAGATGGTTATGGGGTATCTCTTAAAAATATTGACCGTGCAGCAACTTTAGGCGTAAAAGTAATCATTATTCTGGATTGCGGTATTAAGGCCGTCAAAGAAATCGCATATGCCAAAGAAAAAAATATAGATTTTATCATATGCGATCACCACGTGCCAGATGCAATTCTGCCACCGGCTTATGCTATTCTCGATCCTAAAAGAAACAATGAAACTTATCCTTATTTTGACCTCTCAGGTTGTGGTATAGGATTCAAGCTGATGCAGGCTTTTGCACAAAATAATGGCATTGAATTTAATAAACTCACACCACTATTGGAATTATGTGCTGTAAGCATTGCTGCTGACATTGTACCAATTATGGGTGAAAATAGAATTCTAGCCTACCATGGATTGCGACGTTTGAATTCTAATCCGAGCATCGGCATGCAAGCTATTATCCACGTATGCGGACTTGAAGACAAAGAAATCACAATGAATGATATTATTTTTCGTATTGGTCCTCGTATTAACGCTTCTGGTAGGATCCGAGACGGACGTGAGACAATTGATTTGTTAATAGAAAAAGAACTTGACATAGCCATAGAAAAAGCAAATACCATCAACACATATAACGAAGCCCGTAAGGACATCGACAAACAAATGACAGAAGAAGCCAATGCCATTGTAGACAGTATGAAAAATCTAGACAACAGGCGCTCAATCGTCGTCTACAACGAGTTTTGGCATAAAGGAGTTATTGGCATTGTTGCATCACGTCTTACAGAACTTTACTATCGTCCAGCAGTGGTTATGGCCATTAATAACGATATGGTAACCGGTTCCGCACGCTCCGTAGCCGGTTTTGACATTTATGCAGCAATTGAAAGTTGTAAAGATCTGCTTGAAAACTTTGGTGGTCATACTTATGCAGCAGGGCTTTCTCTGAAGCCGGGAAACATTTCCGATTTCACTCGCAGATTTGAAAAATATGTAGAGGAAAACATTTCAGAAGAACAAACCGTAGCAACACTCGATATCGAAGCCGAAATAGACTTTAGAGACATCTCCCGTAAATTTCATCATGAATTGAAACATTTTGCACCTTTTGGTCCGGGTAATCCTAAACCTTTATTTTGCACACACAACGTTTATGACTACGGTACCAGCAAAGTGGTTGGACGTGGACAAGAACATATTAAACTGGAATTGGTAGACAATAAGTCTAACAATATCATGAGTGGAATTGCCTTTGGACAAAGTTCTCACGCTCGTTATATCAAGACCAAAAGTGGCTTTGACATCTGCTATTATATAGAGGAAAACGTCTACAAACACGAAGACGTACAACTACAAATAGAAGACATCAAGCCAGCCAATCCTGAAGAAGATTAAAACATGGTCGACTACCTCAAAATACTTCACAAATATTGGGGTTACGACAACTTTCGGGGTATTCAGCAAGACATCATTGAAAGTATTGGACGCGGCTGTGATACACTGGGTTTAATGCCAACTGGAGGAGGAAAGTCTATTACTTTTCAAGTTCCGGCATTGGCTCAATCGGGCTTATGTTTGGTAATCACGCCACTAATTGCATTGATGAAAGACCAAGTGAGTCGTCTGCAATCAATGAACATTAAAGCTGCCGCCATTTATTCCGGCATGACACATGAACAAATTCTTATTACATTAGAAAATTGTATTTTTGGTGATTTCAAGTTTCTTTACGTGTCTCCTGAACGATTGAAATCAGATTTATTTCAAGTCAAACTCCGTCACATGAACGTAAGTTTCATTACGGTAGACGAGGCACACTGTATTTCTCAATGGGGCTATGATTTTCGCCCTTCTTATCTTGAAATTTCAGTCATTAGGCAAATGCTGCCTAGTAAACCTATTCTCGCACTTACGGCCACGGCTACACCTAAAGTAGTTATAGACATACAGAATAAATTGCAATTTTCTACGCCTAATGTTTTTAGAATGAGCTTTGAACGTAAAAATCTAGCTTATATCGTTCAACGTACAGAAGACAAACCTCAAGAATTACTCAATATTCTTAACCGTATCGGGGGTAGCGCCATCGTTTACACCCGCAACCGTGAAAAAACGCGAGAGACCGCTACATGGCTGACCGAAAATGGAATTACAGCCTTCCACTATCATGCTGGCTTGGACAATAATGACAAGGATTTGCGACAAAAACTTTGGCAGAAAGGCGATGTTCGCGTCATTGTTGCAACCAATGCCTTTGGAATGGGAATTGACAAAGCCAATGTTCGGCTTGTTGTTCATCTTGACGTTCCGAACTCCCCTGAAGCATATTTTCAAGAAGCAGGAAGAGCTGGACGCGATGGAAACGAATCCCTTGCCATCCTCCTTTATAATCGTGGGGACCGCACAAAACTCTTAAAGAGAATAAATGAAACCTTTCCTACAAAAGAATATATCAAAAAAGTTTACGAAGACATTTCATTCTATTATCAAATGGCTGTTGGAGACGGATTCAATATCACATATGAATTCAATGAAACTGATTTTTGCACCAAATTCAAATATTTTCCCGTACCACTAGAAAGTGCTTTAAACATTCTTACACGAGCCAATTACTTAAATTATCACAGCGAGGATGAAAACAATTCACGAATCATGTTTCTTCTCCAAAAAGAAGAATTATATAAACTCTATCACCTCACCCCCCAAAGTGAAAAACTTCTTCAGGCCATTCTCAGACAATACGGAGGCGTTTTCAGCCAATACGTAAATATCGAGGAACGAACACTAGCAGAAACAACGGGTCTCGACAAGGAATCGGTCTACATCATGCTAAAAAGCTTTAATCAACAACGCATCTTGCATTATATTCCACGTAAAATGATTTCTCACATCACTTTTACAACACGCCGCGTAGAAACAGAAGAAATCAACCTGACAGATGAAATTTATGAAAAACGGAAAAAAGAGTATGAAAAAAGGATAAATGCTATTTTGAACTATGCAGAAAGTGAAAACAATTGTCGGAGCAGAATACTCTTAGATTATTTTGGCGAACATGCAGCAGAAGATTGCGGAAAATGTGACATTTGCCAAAAACGCCATCATCATAATAAGATTAAAAAGACAATTGAACATGCAGCTGAAGGCATTGCACAAATTCTTTCAGACGGACGTCCACACCTACTTAGCGACCTCCATCGTTTACCCTTTTCTTCGAATGTCATCAGTGAAGCTGTACAGTGGCTCGTCGAAGTTGAAGAAGTAAAAATTACTGATGGCACCATTTCTTTAAACTGATCATTTTTTTCCTTCAAGTCCTATCTTTAACAAAAGATTCCCATTCTGCTTATGTAGAATGGGAATCTTTTATTTATCAAAAAACTATTCTTGAGTTTTTTCGTCTGAAAGACCTCCAGATTTTTCCGTTTTGGTCTCTTCTCTAGGGATACTTATTTCAGATTTATCCTCAGATTTACGTTCAACAACATCAGCTCCGGACTCCTGAGCTTTGATGCGATCCACCAGCGATTCCAATTCAGATTTCAATACCTCTATCTTCTTGTTCATTGTATCAATCAACGTATTTCCTGTTTTCGAATGCGAAGTCAGGAAAGAAATATTATTCTCATAGGTAGCGAGTTCAACTTTTTTCGCTTCGTAAAGTCTGTACAAGCCATTTCCACGAGAATAGTTGTTCGACTCGTTCTGATTGTTGCGTTCGTTATTTCTCCGTGGACGTGCACCTCCTTTGCGAATAGAACTCAAATTAAGCTCTTTAAAAAGGCGGTCGATAATATCATGATACTTAGCATAAACTTTATCTTTTTCTTTAAAGGGAACATGTCCGGTTTCTGCCCATTCATTCATCAATCCACGCACTTTTTCAGCTACATCCTGTCCACCTTCCACTGCAATAGCTTCCAATTTATCTATAATGGTCATCTTCTTTGTCAGGTTTGCCGTTTCCTCTTTTCGTTGATCACCCAGCACCTTTTTCTTTTGTTCAAAGAAATAATTACAAGCGGAATTAAAACGTTCCCAAAGAGCATTTGAAACTTTACGTGAAACTAAACCTATTTCTTTCCAGTCTTTCTGAAGTTGGACCAGTTTATTAGTTGTTGCATTCCAATCCGTACTTTCTTTCAATGCCTCAGCTTGTTCACAAAGAGCAATTTTTTTACCGGCATTATCGGCATATTCCTTTTTTTGTTCCTTGAAGTGTTCTGCTTTCTTGTTAAAGAAATTGTCACAAGCAGCACGAAAACGTTCAAAAATGCTTGTATTCATCTTTTTTGGAGCACGGCCAATTTCTTTCCAACGCTGCTGAATTTCAATAATTTTTTTGGTAATTGCATCCCATTCAGAGAAACTCTGAAGATTAGCAGTTTCTATATTCTCAATTTCTTCACAAAGTGTTGTCTTGAGTTGCAAATTCTCATCTTCCTTTTCCTTGAGTTGTTCAAAATATTGGGCATGACGTTTATTAATAGACGTAGAAGCTGTTTTGAAGCGGTTCCAAAGGTCTTCACGTAAATCTTTAGAAACAGGACCTATTTCTCTGAATTCCTGATGAAGTTGTTGCAATTGGTGAGAAGCATTGATGATATCTGGGTCATCGACAAGTTTTTCAGCAGCTTCACAAAGTAACGTCTTACTTTCCAGATTTTTCTTAAAATCATAGTCACGTAAAGCGTTATTCTCCTTCAATAAATCGTAATACTGCTCCACCGAGAATTGAAAGTTTTTCCAAACTTCATTAGAAGCCTGAGTTGGAATAGGTTTAATTTCTTTCCATGTCTCCTGCAACTTGCGAAAAGCCTCATAATTTTTGTTAGCCTCTTCCGGCGTTTTAGCCAAATCTTTGATTTGTTCAACAATGGCTTTCTTCTTTTCCAGATTAACCTCTTTTTGTTGTTCAGCAGCCTCTTGAAGTTCAGCACGATGCTCTTTGATAACTGACATCTTCTCCTTAAATGTTTCTTCCAGCGGATCTTGCTGCTGAATATATTCTTCAACTTTTCCGCCAGCTTCAATAAACTGGTTAAAAGAATGTGTTTTTTCCTCTTTTAATATTCTATAAAAATTCAGTTTCAGCAAGTCAAGTTCCTGTTTTTCACTTTGTTCAGGATGTTCTGCCAACATATTTAAACGTTCAATAATACCTTCTTTATTATCAGGCACCATGAATTCCTTACCAGAAGTATCGTCTTCCTCGAAATTGATTCCTAACTCATCCGTCTCGGTCTCCTCTCTGCTAAATTCTTGAACAGTTTCTTTTTCAACAACAGGAACTGCAAGCGTTTCTGCTTCTGCAAAAGGTTCTTCTACTTCTGCTACAGACATTTCAGTCTTTGCAGCAGTTAATTCTCCAGTTGAAATAACGGTTGCTTCTTTGGGAGCTTCGGTCACCTCTGCGAATTCGTTTGTAACACCAGCCTCAGCGTTTTCAATCTGAGGGTCTTTCTGAGATTCTTTAGCCTGGGCCTCTACCAGAGTAGTGGCTTCTACAGCTTGTTCAACGGCGTTCTGCTCTAGCAGTTCGTCCGTTCTGTCTGTGGGAACATTTGTCATGTTATTGTCCTTCTATGTTTAGTTTTCTTAGGCATTTTCGCCTTTTATCGGAAAAATTCCTACTGCAAATAAAATCATTTAAATCCAATTGGCAAAGGAAAAACAAAAAAAATATATAAATTGCGCACAAAAATACAGTTCATCGAGTCAACAGGCAAGTGCTAAATCAAGAGAAATGTTAAAAGGGAGCATGTTTAGGAGAAGAAAAGTTCAATTTCAATCTGGCGCTGTCATTCGATTTAGCTTGAATCTTTTTTCATAAAAGGAGTTGTCATGTGATTAAAGTCAGTTGCTTTAGGAATCTATTGTCTTATAAGTTTTATTGACATTTTCAATAACGTCTTATTTATAGGAAGAATAAGAATCCACAAAAATGATGTTTACCCGTCCATGGACTTTGATAACAATCAGATACAAAAAAAATCCTTGCCTTTGGCTATTTCCATGGTTAAATATACTGACTCTATTTGGAATATGCCTGAGTTTTGTAGTTCTTTATGGATATCTGTGGCTGTTATATCTCATTTGACAACGACAATTGCAGGCAAGCGTATCGGTTTTATCAACACATAGTTTTTTGTCAGTTTTACGCTCTCCGGTGGCTACCTGCTTCTGCCACTTGGTTTACCCTTGGTGTTTTTATTTATTTTTCATTGCAAATTCATGGACTTCATTTTTGGATCTAGCAAAAGTACAGTTTCGACTCTTTGCAATTATCCATATACGAAACCTCTATTTGAATTGTGTATTCTAAAACTACCGTTTTGTTTCTTTACAGACATATTTGCAAATTTCGCATGAAACCACATCAGAATTGTTAAATCCAAGATTTACGTCTGAAAAGTAAAAAGGCTGCACCAGTCACAATAATGGAGAAAAAACAAACCAACGGGAAGCCCCACCAACAATTTTCCATGCCGTTAATCAGGTTCATACCATATAAACTCGCTATCAGTGTAGGCAACATCAGTACAATCGAAATAGATGTCATTGTCTTCATCACACTACTTAAATTGTTATTAATTACACTCGCATAGGTTTCCATTGTGGAGTCCAAAATATTGGTATAAATATTTGTCGTTTCTCTAGCTTGATTCATCTCAATAGTCACATCCTCAATCAAGTCAGCGTCTAATTCGTCCACAGGTAATTTAAATTTCAATTTTGAGAGCAGTGTTTCATTACCTCTAATGCTTGTAATAAAATAGGTTAAACTATCTTGAAGACGAGAAAGTCCTATCAAGTCATCATTACTGATTTTGTTGTCCAAATTGTGTTTATAGTCCTCTATCAGAGTGCTAATCTGTTTTAGCCTTTTCAAATACCATACTGAAGAAGAAAGGAATAAGCGAAATACCAAGTCTACAGAATCTGTAAAGCCTTGATTACGTTTCTGCTGATATGACACGAAATCAATCATCATGTTGGTTTCGTAATTACACACTGTTATACAAAGGTCCTTGCATAAGATAATACCCAACGGAACTGTCGTATGAGGTGTACGAGAACGGACTTCCTTAACATAAGGAATTCGCAGAATAATTAACACCAATCCCTCATCAAATTCATAACGAGAACGCTCGTCTTTGTCTCGAATGTCATCAAAAAAATAATCGGGAATTTTTAAATCATCGATAAGATATTTCTCATCTTCCGCTGTTGGGCATGTAATCTGCACCCAGCAATTCGGTTCCCATTCTTTCAACGTACTCAGCGTACGGTTTATGTTCCAAAATGTTCGCATCTTCTTTAATCCTCCAAGCATTAAAATTCAGACGGGAGGTTAGCTTTTCTCTCTGCAAGATGCAAACACCCAGTCCTCTTACCGCTTATTTTCCGCGTGATAGTCGTCCATGTTATGTTGAAAAATGATTTTACTACTGCAAAAGTACAAAAAAAATCTTTTTCAGAAAGTACCTTCTGGCTTTTTTCTAACTTTTATCATCATATTCTTATCGATAAGTCTCACCCACTTAGCGACACTCCCTATCTATAGAATTTGTCAAAACCACAAATTCATCCACCCCCAACTGTTCTGGACGCCGCGTCAGTTTGACATCAGAGAGAAACTTCGCATGACATCCATCACAAACATTCACTCCCCGTTCCCCATCTAATTGAGCAAGCAACGGGCGCAGAGATCCGCGCATCATTTTACGCCGCTGATTAAAGGTAGATTTGACAACCCGTTTAAATAATCGTTCATCACATCCTAATTCAGTCACTTGATTCCTACGAAATCTCACAACAGCACTTTTCACCTTTGGTGGAGGATTAAAGACGGTTTCAGGTACTGTGAAAAGATACTCTGTATCAAACCAAGCTTGTAAGAGCACGCTCAGAATACCATATGATTTTTTTCCAGGTCCAGAAGTAAGACGTTCAGCCACCTCTTTCTGTATCATACCCGTACAGCAAGGAATACGATCACGTTCATCCAACAAACGAAAGAAGATCTGACTACTAATATTGTAAGGATAGTTACCTGTCAGCACAAATTTTTCACCCCCAAAAAGAGCGTCCAAATTCATGTGCAAAAAATCATCCTGAATAATCTTGTCACGCAACATGGGGAAATGTTCCATTAAATAAAAATTACTCTCAGGATCTATTTCTACAACACTCAATTCACGTTTTTTTGGAATTAGAAATTGCGTCAAGGCTCCCATTCCGGGACCTATTTCCAATACAGGCAGATCAGGTTCTACATCTACAGTATCGGCTATACGACTCGCTATGCTCATATCCGTCAGAAAGTGCTGCCCAAGATTTTTTTTAGGATGTACCTGCTTCATTCGTTCCTTTTTACTACCTTTGTTGATGCAAAAGTAATACTTTTAAAATTAGAAATTCATACTGTCGACCTATTTGTTGGTTTTGAAAAGCAATTGTTTAAATGCATACATCCTGACAATATCGCCCGACAACCTAAAAAAGGAACAAAGTCATTGAGAAAAATTATATTCAAAACATTTAAAATCTTATTCCCTTTTCTTTTGGGAGGGGGTATTCTGTATTGGATGTACCGAGGATTTCCGTTTGCAAAAATCAGCGACGTCATGCTTAACCAGATGCATTGGAGATGGATGTTGATATCTTTTATTCCTGGTATTTTAGCTCAAATTTTCAGAGGTTTGCGATGGAAACAAACGCTAGAACCTTTGGGAGAGCATCCACGAATAAAAACATGCATCAATGCCATTTTTCTTTCATACGCCGCCAGCCTTGTCATTCCACGCATCGGAGAATTTTTACGCTGTGGAGTACTTTCCCGGCACGATCGTACCTCTTTTCCAAAAGCTTTAGGAACAGTAGTTACCGAACGCGCAGTAGACACTATACTCATGCTTCTACTTGTTGTCTCTGTTTTTCTGATGCAAATTCATGTTTTCATCAATTTCTTTGCTAAAACCGGTGTCAGTTTGGACCGAATTTTATCTAATTTCACCCAAGCTGGAATTTTCGTCACCATCCTCTGTATCATATGCATGATAGTGCTCATTTTGATCCTCTTCCGCAAGTTAGCTTTCATGCGTAAAGTTAAAAACGTGATGCATGGCATGGCTGAAGGCATATTATCTTTAAAAAAAATTCGAAACATTCCCTTATACCTTATTTATTCTGCGAGCATCTGGATCTCTTATTTCTTTCACTATTACCTCACTTTCTTCTGTTTTGATTTCACACAGAATTTGGGAGTAATGGCAGGTCTCGTATCATTCTGTGTAGGTACTATTGCAGTTATTGTACCTACCCCAAATGGAGCTGGTCCATGGCATTTCGCAGTTAAAACCATACTCGTCATTTACGGTCTCGGTGCCTCTCAGGCAGTAATATACGCTTTAATTGTACATTCCGTACAGACACTGCTTTTGGTAGCACTTGGCATTTATGCTATCACGGCATCCTCTTTCTCAACACGCGTAGTAAAACTCACGGCTGAAAAAATTATCAATATCAATAAACAATCCTAAACTGATTATATTATGAACATTCAAGATTTAGAGCCAAAAGGCATTTGGAAAAATTTTTATGCGCTTACATGCATTCCACGTCCATCTGGACATTTGGAGAAAATCCAACAATTTTTATTAGACTGGGCAAAAGAGCGGAAAATTGAAGCTTTTAGGGATAATGCCGGTAATATCGTGATGCGAAAAGCTGCAACTCCTGGATTTGAGAATCGTATTCCCGTAACAATGGAGTCACATATGGATATGGTTCCACAAAAAGCTGTAGATTCCAATCATGATTTTCTCATAGACCCAATAAAAACATATATCGAGGGTGACTGGGTAAAAGCTCAAGGCACCACGCTGGGTGCCGACGACGGTATCGGAGATGCCACTTCTATGGCCGTATTGGAAGATGACACGCTACAGCACGGTCCAATTGAAGCCATCTTCACAGTTGACGAGGAAACCTGCATGTATGGAGTCAATAATCTTAAACCCGACACTCTGAAAGGCGAAATTCTACTCAATCTTGACAATGAGACCGAAGGTTGCATGGTCATCGGCAGTGCCGGTGGCGAAGACGTGCAACCACAATTGGAATATCAAGAGCAAGATGCAGATCCTACACAGACTGCCATAGAACTAGTTTTGAAAGGACTAAAAGGTGGTCATTCCGGATTAGAGATCAATGAGGGTCGTGCCAATGCCAACAAACTAATGGCGCGCATCCTCACAGACGCTGTCGAAAAGGCAAACGCACAGCTTGCCAGCTGGCATGGTGGTAACATGCGCAACGCTATTCCAAACAATTGTCGCGTCGTCGTTATTATAAACCCAAACAAAAAAGAACAACTCACTGCATTAGTAAAAGATTGGACCTCTATTTTTAAAGCAGAATATAGCGGAGTAGAAGATGAATTCACGTTGGACATTATTCCTGCAATAATGCCAAAAAAAATTATCCCCTCTGAAATCCGTGACAATATTATTAATGCTGTCATGGCTTGTCCAGATGGAGTAACTCGAATGATTCCATCTGCACGTGAAATCGTAGAAACATCCTGCAACCTCGGCATAGTCAATGTAGCTGACGGCAAAGCCGAAGCCGACATACTTGTACGTAGTTCCTGTGATACACAGCTCGAAGCCCTTAAAACCACTATTAAAGCAGTATTTTCCATGGCTGGTATGGCTATCCACTTTGAAGGCCGCTATGGTTCATGGCAACCTGATTTCAACTCCGCAATCATCAAAACAATAGAAAAAGTCTATACAGATATGTTCGATGAAAAACCTCGTGTACAAGTTGTTCACGCAGGTCTGGAATGCAGCATCATCAAAACAGTTTATCCCCATATGGACATGGTCAGTTTCGGACCAACCTTACGCTCACCGCACACACCATTTGAACGTTGCAACATACCAAGCGTAGCTAAATATTGGGATTTCGTTAAAAAATTACTCGAAACTATTCCCACTAAAAAATAACAACACTTCATTATTTTTCCTCAAAGAATCTCCACGTACGCTATTCAAACTACGTGGAGATTCTTATTTTGCTTTTACTATCTTCGACTATCGTTTCTTGTATTGATTGAAAATTGGTTATTCCTTCAAAATAATGATTTTGGCTGATATAAAGTATAAAGTAAGTATTTATTGCGTCAATATTCCACAAAAAAAATCTTTGGAATCAACTATTTTTTATAAACTCTTCTATCACCAGCAAAGAGCACAATAAATAAAAAGATTTATTCAAAAAAAATTCTATGCTCTTTATCATCTACTTTTCGCTAAAATAAAGCTCCGAGACCAATGAATTTCATCAAAAATCAGATAGAAAAAGGCTAAAGCATCGCATCTCATGTTGCAAAACAATCATAACATTATTCTATAGTAGCATAAAACACACTAGATTTTTTGTAAAAACTTTCGTTCACATTGAAAGCTTAACAATAAAATATGACTTTAACACATCTATTTGTTGAAATTAAAAATATATTTGTTGTATTTGAAAATATATTTGTTGTAATTTCGATGAATGGCCTCATATTTTTGATAAGTGACCTCACAGTTTTAACAAACGGCTTCATCCGCACATCCCTTTTTCAAAAAACAAAAACAGAATCGTACAGAATACTTTATCCACCTTGTCACAATAGTTTTTGGACCAAATCCGTAACAGCCAAATTGACAGCACGCCCCATATCCTGCGAAAAGCCATGATCAAATCCATCCAACAGAAACACACTACTTTTTTTCCAAATTTCATGATAGTGAACACTACAAGTATAGGGAACAACGCGATCACCCGTTCCATGAATCATGCACGCTGCACCTTTATATTTTGATGCCGTTTCATAAATAGGCAAATTGAAAGCCGTGCGAATGAATTCCCTTCCTATTTTCGGCCCATTAAAGAGTTGCACAAATTCTGGAGGATTCAGTGGATCATATGAAACCCCCATGGTGTTTCCCCGAATGGCATCTTCACGCAAGATCGCAGCCGGAGCCAACAGCACCACATCTGAAATGTACTTTTTCCCCAAACGCCCCGCTGCCATGGAAGCTACCACGCCACCTTGCGAATGCCCAAGCAGTCCTATCCGTCCAAAACTTTTCAAACAGCTTACATATTGATAAACTTTCACCGCATCATCCACCTCACGAGGAACGGTCATATTTTGAAACTCACCTTCACTTTCTCCATGTCCATCAAAATCAAAACGCACCGACGCAATACCAAAACTTTTCAATTTATCTGCAATCATCACGAGCAAAGACGAATTTTTACTATCATTAAAACCATGCATTAATATTACTACGGGACATTTTTTCTTCTTCAGCCCATCAGGAGTCTCTATAATTGTGGATAAATTGCCCACAGCTCCCTTAATCATAATTTTTTCGGTTTTTGACTGAACAGTGCTCACTGCAAACAGACATATATATAACACAGCCGTTAGTTTTCTCATTGTGATTATAATTTTAATTTTTCTACCTTCAAAACTCCCACAAATAACTTCTTAAAGTTCTACAAATATACAAAAAAACGGGCACTGCAATGAAAAGCCATCATTTTTGCAACTCCCTTTCAAAAAAACGTCGAAAATCTTTGCTGATAATTCAAAACTTTGTAATTTTGCACACGTTCTCTGGAGAGAGATGATATTGGGATATGGTGTAATGGTAACACAACAGATTCTGGTCCTGTCGTTCCTGGTTCGAATCCGGGTATCCCAACAAAAAAAGCCGAGCAGCAGTAAAAAAAGTTGTTCGGCTTTTTATAATAAAAACAACTACCGTCCGTCACAAAAACACATTTACAACCATTCTGACAACCAAGAATAGAAAGATTTGGTTTATAACATATAAACAAATTTAATATCATAATCAAACAAAAAAATGAAAAAGTATTATTCTATCTGTATGCTCCTCACTTTACTGCTACTTCCAGTAGGAGCAAACACAGTAAAAAAAACGAAAGTAGCCCCTAAAGTGCCATCGCCAATTACCATTGGAACCATTGTTTACAATCTGAGCGACATTGACAAAAGTTTTGAAGAACTGCATAACAACCAATTCACATCTTGTCAATTGAGTTATAATGGCAACATGGACCAAGCTCTCGCAAACAAGATAAAAGCCGCCGAGCAGAAATACAACATCAAAGTAACAACTGTTGTAGGCGTTCCTGGAAATTCCGTATGGAATTTCCGCGAAGGACCATCTACAATCGGACTGGTACCGGAACAAGGACGTGATGAAAAAATCGACATGTATCACCACATGATAGATTTCTGTCAAATGGCGGGCATTCCGGCCATGCACTCCCATTTTGGTTTCATTCCAGAAGATCCTTCCAGTGAGCAGTATAAGACTTTTATTTCCGTAATGAAGCAACTAGCAAGCTATGCCAAAGAACGTGGTGTAATGATTTACTTCGAGACGGGTCAAGAAACACCAACAACCTTAATTCGAGCCCTAAAAGACATTGGAACTGGCAATGTCTTTATCAACTGCGACGTAGCCAACCTTCTTCTTTACGGTAAAGCTAACCCCACGGATGCTATTCGCCTTTTCGGACCTCTCGTTAAAGATATTCATGCTAAAGACGGCACCTACCCATCTCGTGAGGACCCTTACAATCTAGGACAGGAAAAGCCTATTCCAGAAGGTGATGTTGACTTTCCTTCTATCATTAAAATTCTCAAAGGAGAAGGTTACAAGGGAGCCATTACTATTGAATATGAGTTAAATGAAAAGAGTCTAGATTATTTGTCAAAAACACGCAAATATTTACAAGACTTGATCGATAAAAAATAAATTCCATTAAGAAAAAAACGAGGATGTGTTCATTTTAACACATCCTCGTTTTCATTTTTAAATGTCTCGTCCTATAATAGCGTTACAATAAAAAAGTAATGAGAAAATTAAGAAATGTTACGTTAAACGTACTGAAAAGGATTATATCATCTCCTTTAAATTATCAGTTGTATCAGAAATAACAAGAGGCGAACTCTCGATAAGTTCTGCAAAAAAGAAGGATGTCAAACAAAAAACAATTGATTCATAAATATGGTACCTTTGACTGGAAAAACCAAACACCATCAAAAATGCCCAAAAGTAAAGATCTAAAGATTTTGGAACTCGAACAGAAAATCAAACTATTAGAAAAGCAAGTCGAGAACTCTGATAAGAAAGTCGTCTTTTAGGATATGACAGATATGGCTGAAAAAGAGTTTCATATACAGATACAAAAACTCCTTCCCCAACAATCGACCGATTCACAAGAGAACATAAAGTGAGTAAATCCTTCACTTGAGGATTGCTCGGGGTAAGCAAACAAGTTTATTTTCCTATTGGTCAAAGTAGAAGAAACAAAATAAAGCAGAGCGAGCAATAGCTATGGTAAAATTCATTTGTCGGGATATGTCACGAATTGGTTTTCGAAAACTGTATGATCTTCTTCATGAACCATTAAAGAAACTAAATGTAGGACGAGATAAGCTTTTATCGATATTAAAAGGAATCATCTGCTGATAAAACCAAGGCGAAACTATCGAATAACAAACGATTCCCATCATCTTTTTAGAAAACAATAGAATCTGATTGCAGATATACCATTGCCCTAAACAAGTTTGGGCTTCTGATATCACCTGCATTGGTGGGAGAATCAGAAACTGCTATTTGGCATTGGTTAACGATGCTTATTCAAAGAAAATCATGGGGTATGACGTCTCCAGTTTGTCAACGGAAGACTTTAAGAGAACTGAATCTGGCTGTAAAAAAAGGAAATACAAAAATGCTCTAATCCAACACTCTGATCGTGGTCTAGATTATTGTAGTAATGATTATCAGGCTGTTTTGAATAAGAAGAATATACCCAGTATAACAAAGAATTCTGATGTCAATGCAGAAAGAGTCAATGACATTATTAAAACAGGAGTTTTTACTGGAAGATTATCAAGTAGATATTGAAAAAAAATGGAATTGATCGTAAAAGATGCTGTACGGATTTACAACACTAAAAAGCCTCATTAGTTTGTCACATGATAACCCCAAAAGAAATACATCAGCAGAACGAATTGAAAATTAGAACGTATAAAAAATATGAGAGTTAGCAAGGCTAGCCTTGCTAACTCTCATATAAAATAGATATTTTTGTCTCACCTGTAACGGTTATTTAGGACTAGTCAAATAAATCTATTCAGTCTTTGTTGCTCAAATTATAGGTCCCAGATTCGAGCTTCGTGACATTATTCCCCAAAATAACAGTAGCTTTTGTACTCTTAGGAACTGTCAGTATCATGTTTGTCTGTCCATCTTCCTTTTTAAGGCTCACCCGAATGAATCCGTACTTTGTCTGTATATTGGTAGAAACCTGCGTAAGTCCGGCTAAATCGGGTTTCACTTCAAAAGTCTTAAATCCAGGCGATGTTGGACGAACACCACACACTTCTTGTCCGAACACAACTGTCATTCCACTGGTCCATGCATGATTGATACTGCCCCCTTTATCCCAGAACTCAAACACTGTGGTCTGCTCCGGATAAGATAACATTTGGCCATAGCGTTCCTTCGCACGTTGTAAGGCAAATTTACCCTGTCCCATTTTAAACAAGGCCTGTTGCACATACATCTCCATCAGTGGACTGGCAAAATGTGATTTTTTCAACACCTCAAGGATTGCTGGATATTTGTCAGGACTAGCCAAACCGGTCAATACCGCCATAGCTTGCGCACGGTCGTCACTTTCAGTTTCTTTATAGGAATCAGAACGATAATTATCTCCCTTCCAAAAATGTTTATCAAAGTTTCCCTCCATCAAATTCATCATTTTGTCGATGGATTTCATATCCTCATCCTTATTTAATTGACGTGCAAAATCTTTTTCGGATTTCAAAGCCAAATAATACCATTCAGCTGTGAGCAGCGAAAGATCAATATGATCACCCCAATCAGCCCAACTCCAACCGCCATCTCTAGCTTGTGCATAACCAGCGTCATCAATTTTCCAGACACCATGCAAATACTTATGAACACGATCATAAACTGGAGCAACAAAAGAACTGTCACCACTATAATAATATTGGGTATGAAAACCATACCATCCGATAGACATCAACATCTGTACCGGAAGTTCTTTATCCCAGTTTCCTGCAGGGACAGGCGCAAAAATGGTACCATCATTGCGTTGCCAATTCATAAGTTCATAGATTCCTTTATCTATAATTTGCCAAGAGGTTGGCGTCAGTGTATAAAAGTTTTCTTGAATATCGTTTGTCACGTCACCCCACCATTGTGCCCGCTCGCGGTCAGGACAATCAAAATAGGTATCACGCATATTCAGATAAAGCGTACGTACCGAACGCTTCCACAATTCATTAAAAAAAGTGTCGTTACACTTAAAATCACTCACAATTTCTGTATTATAGCCACTTTCGCGATATTTTACAGCCAGCACTTTCACTCCTTCAGGAATTCGATACTGCACTTCGTTTCCATTCATCCAACCTAGGGATTCGTATTCCTGAACGCCATCACAAGTAATATAGGCACCACGTACACTCGGTTCTCCTCCAACATAATAATCTTCGGTGCGCATATCTATCGTATCTCCAGATTGAGCCCGAACCTTAATATATGGAGTTACCTGAGCATTATACGGAAGTTTACAATGAAGGATGCGCGTTTTTGGATCAAAAGTTTGTTTTACATAATCTTTCAAGTCGGAATACTTAAACAACGGTATTGGACGCAACACCAATTTGCCGAATGTACTATTTTCTACCTCAGAAGAAAATATTTTAGCCTTTGGCAAATGACTTTGAAAAGTAGGAGCAAACCAAGCACCTAAATTCCTACGCCCATCAAAACAAAGATTGCTTTCACAAAGACGAGTATTTGGTTCAGGGTTGCCTATCTTACCATAGGCTTTATAAACTGCTGCATCCCAAGTACCATCCGAAAGAATACTCACATTGCCTGAATGAGCCTCAAAAAGGAGGGCAGCATGACCACTACTCTTATGACTGAAACCTTCTTTACCATAAAAAAGAGAAAGAACAGCAATGGTATTTTTTCCTTTATGGAGATAAGAACCAATGTTCACTTCATCATAATAGGAGTCCGTAGGTGAAGGCCCTCGCTTCAAACCACCCTCAAACACAACCATTCGGCCATTTACCCACAGCCAGTATTTTGAATCTACTGAAATCTTTGCCTCTAACATTTTTGGAACAGCAGAAAGATTTACCGTTTTACGGAACACTTGCCATGTATTCACACTATTTTTACAATCTGCCGCCTGAATCCATTTGGCCGTCCACTTTAATGCAAACGACGTAGTAGAAAGCATCAGCATAAAAGAAACTAATAAAAACTTATTTTTCATCGAATTTTAAATGAATATGTTTCCTGAAAGAATTAATAAAATTTTAAAGTACTAATTACTGCTCAAATTAAAAGTGCCCGAATGAAGTTTCGTCACCTTATTGCCTAGAACAACAGTAGCTTGCGTCCCCTTCGGAATAGTTAAAACCAAATTCACCTGTTTATCCTCCTTTTTCAGATTAACACGAATAAAGCCATATTTGGTCTGCATGTTAGCCGAAACCTTTGTCAGTCCGGCAAGATCAGGTTTTACTTCAAATGTTTTGAATCCGGGCGATGTAGGACGGACTCCACAAACATTACGTCCTAAAATAACAGTCATACCACTTGTCCAAGCATGATTCATACTACCTCCGCCGCGTTCCCACAATTCAAACACAGTAGTTTGGTCCTTATAAGACATCATTTCACTATATCTTTTTTTGGCACGCTGCAACGCAAATTCACCTTGATTCATTTGAAACAAAGCCTGCTGCACATACATTTCCATCAGAGGACTCGCATAATATGATTTTTTCAATACATTAAATATTGCGGGATATTTGTCAGGAGTTGCCAAACCTGAAATTACGGCCATAGCTTGAGCACGATCATCACTTTCCGTTTCCTTATAGGAATCAGAACGATAGTTATTACCTTTCCAATAACATTTGTCAAAGTTTTCTTTCATCTTCCTCATCTCTTCATTTATAGCTGCCAAGTCCGTGGATTTATTCAACATACGCGCAAAATCCCTTTCTCCTTTCAATGCCAAATAGTACCATTCAGCCGTAAGTAAATCCAAGTCAATATGATCGCCCCAATCAGCCCAGCTCCAACCCCCGTCTCTGACTTTCGCATAACCATTGTCGTCCAGTGTCCACACTTCATGCAGATACTTATGCATTCTATTGTAAATGGAAGCTACAAAAGAACTATCGCCACTGTAATAGTACTGTGTGTAAAAACCAAACCATCCTACAGACATCAACATCTGAACAGGAAGTTCTTTATTCCAATTACCAGCAGGAATCGGCGCAAAAATTGTACCGTCAGGACGTTGCCAATTCATAAGCTCATAGATACCCTTATTAATAATTTGCCAAGAAGTTGGCGAAAGCGTATAAAAGTTTTCCTGCACATCATTTGTTACGTCTCCCCACCATTGTGCCCGCTCACGATCGGGACAATCAAAATAGGTATCGCGCATATTCACATAAAGTGTACGAGCAGAACGTTTCCAAAGTTCCGTAAAAAAATTATCATTGCATTTGAAATCACCTACAATATCCGTATTGTATCCACTTTCACGGTATTTTACAGCCAGCACTTTCACTCCTTTTGGAATTCGATACTGCACTTCGTTTCCATTCATCCAACCAAACGATTCATATGCCTGTATTCCATTGCGCGTAATATAAGCAGCACGCACGCTGGGCTCTCCACTAATGATATAATCTTCCGTCCTAATATCTACCGTATCACCACTTAAAGCCTCTACTTTAAGATACGGCGTCACTTGCGCATTATAAGGAAGTTTACAATGAAGAATACGCGTTTTTGGATCAAAAGTTTGTTTTACATAATCTTTCAGGCCTGAATACTTAAACAATGGTATCGGGCGCAACACCAATTTGCCAAATGTATGATTCTCTGCTACACTAGAAAAAACTCTGGCTTTTGGGAAATGGCCTTGAAAAGAAGGGGCATACCAGAATCCTAAGCTCTTGCGACCATCAAAACAAATATTACTTTCACAAAGGCGAAAGTTTGGTTCCGGATTGCCTACTATTCCATAAGCTTTATAAACAGCTGCATCCCAACTAGAGTCCGAAATAATATTCAATTTATCTGCCCTCGCTTCAAACAGTAAAGCCCCTCTACCACTACTTTTATGGCTAAAACCTTCTTTGCCGTAATAAAGTGTAAGTAGTGCTATCGTATTGTGTCCTTTTTGCAAATAAGGACGAATGTTGACTTCATCGTAATAGGTATCCTCAGGAGATGGCCCCCGTTTCAAGCCGCCTTCAAACACAACCATTCGACCGTTCACCCAAAGCCAATATTTGGAATCCACAGAAATTTTTGCTATCATTTCTTTGGGTACAGCATTAATATTTAACTTTTTACGGAATATTTGCCAAATATTTACTCCATTTTTAGAGTCCGCAGCTTCAATCCATTTTGCAGTCCACGTAGCAGCAAACGAAGTAGTTGAAGCTGTCAACGCAAATAACAAAATCAAGAATTTGTTTTTCATAAAGTCTATTGAATATTTAATAAATTCATAATAGAAAAAGCCTCCATTTTAAGAAAACACGACAAAATTAAGATTTTTTCGCGACCCCAACATCCTATTAAGGTTATTTTATTCAAAAAGAACTATAACAATCGCCCAAAATGAGACGCCTAACAAAAAGCATTTCGAAAAATTTCATTTTTCATTTTGTTCTTCTCGTGCTTTACACTAACTTTGCAGAAATAAATATCATCTGTTTCATTTACATGCAAAAAACCGCAAAAGATTTATTAACGGTCATTACCGAAGCTGTTCAAGAGAAAAAAGGGACAAGCATAGTTATTGTAGATTTAAGCAATATCGAAAATGTCATTTGTAAATATTTCATTATTTGCCAAGGAAACTCCACAACGCAAGTCAATGCTATTGCTGAAGAAGTAACTAATTATACGCGCGAACACTCAAACGAAAAACCTCTGGCCATAAGTGGACAAGACAATGGCGTCTGGGTTGCAATGGACTACAGTGACATTATTCTACACATTTTTCAGCCTGAAGCACGTGTATTCTATGATTTAGAACATCTCTGGGAAGATGCTAAACTTACTAAAATTCCCGACATCAAATAAAAGTACATCTATATTATTTTAACCATACGAATTTATTCATCCATAACAAATGAATCAAAACAACCCTAATAACAAGAACAAAATGAACATGCCGCGTTTCAACCTGAACTGGGCTTACGCCATTATCATAATTGTACTTGCATACCTCTTTTGGCAGGGAAACGGAAACAATAGCTACACCAAAGATGTTTCTTATTCCGATTTCCAAAGTTATGTTATGAAAGGCTACGCTTCACACATCACAGTCAATAAAGGAGATGGCAATGTAGAACTGTTTATCAACAAACCTTTCGTCGGAAAAATTTTTGGCGGTGCTGCAAAAGCTGGTAATAACCCTTCTGTAGTTGCAGTATTCCCATCGGTAGACAACGTGGATAACTTTTTGACCCAACAGCAAGCTCAAAAACATTTTACCGGAAAAATTCAATATGAATCCAACAAAAGCATCGTCAGTACCCTACTCCTTAACCTACTTTTCCCTGTACTCATCTTTGTAGCTTTTTGGTTCTTCTTCATGCGCGGCATGGGGGGATCTGGCGGCGGAGGCGGCGGAGGCGGCATATTCAGCGTTGGGAAAAGCAAAGCACAACTTTATGAAAAAGCTTCCGGTGTCAATGTCACTTTTAAAGATGTAGCAGGACAAGACGAAGCCAAACAGGAAGTGATGGAAATCGTGAAATTTTTAAAAAATCCAAAGAAATATACAGAACTTGGAGGAAAGATTCCCAAAGGAGCCCTCCTCGTTGGCCCTCCGGGTACAGGAAAAACATTATTAGCAAAAGCCGTAGCTGGCGAAGCTAACGTACCTTTCTTTTCCATCTCGGGTTCCGACTTTGTAGAAATGTTTGTAGGAGTTGGAGCCAGTCGTGTTCGCGACTTGTTTCGACAAGCCAAAGAAAAAGCTCCATGCATTGTTTTCATAGACGAAATTGATGCCGTTGGTCGTGCCCGGGGACGCAATCCGTCCATGGGAGGTAACGATGAACGAGAGAATACTCTTAACCAACTACTTACTGAAATGGATGGTTTCGGGACCAATAGTGGCATCATCGTATTAGCAGCCACCAACCGTGCAGATATCCTCGACAAAGCTCTGCTCCGGGCAGGTCGTTTTGACCGTCAAATTCATGTGGAACTACCTGGACTACCCGAAAGAAAACAAATTTTCCGTGTACACATGCGTCCCTTGAAAATGGACAACACAGTCGATATTGACCTTCTTTCACGTCAAACTCCTGGATTTTCCGGTGCAGATATTGCTAACGTATGCAACGAGGCAGCATTGATTGCAGCCCGCGGAAATAAAAAAGCTGTTGGCAAACAAGATTTTCTCGATGCTATTGACCGTATCATTGGCGGACTCGAAAAGAAAACCAAAGTAATGACTCAGGACGAAAAGCGCACCATCGCTATTCATGAAGGAGGTCATGCTACCGTTTCGTGGTTCCTGCAATACGCCAATCCACTCGTAAAAGTAACCATCGTACCACGCGGTCAAGCACTAGGCGCCGCCTGGTATCTGCCTGAAGAAAGAACCATAACAACGAAGGATCAGATGTTGGACGAAATTTGTGCCACCTTGGGAGGACGCGCTGCCGAAGAAATCTTTACAGGCCATATTTCGTCAGGTGCCCTCAACGATTTGGAAACTGTTACAAAGCACGCTTTCGGAATGGTAGCCTATATGGGTATGAGCGACAAACTTCCTAATCTTTGCTACTATAGTAGTAATCAGGATTATTCTTTCAGCAAGCCCTATTCAGACCGTACCGCAGAACTTATTGATCAGGAAGTTAAAGAACTCATTCATCAACAATATGAACGCGCAAAGAAAATACTCAGCGAACACAAAGACGGCCATTCCCGTTTGGCACAAGTCCTCATTGACCGCGAAGTCATATTTGCAGAAGATGTAGAGCAAATTTTCGGGAAACGTCCTTGGATCAGCCGTTCAGACGAAATCATTGCTGAAAATGAACGAATCGAAAAAAAGCGCAAGGAAGAAGAAGACAAAGAAGAAGAAGCTGAAAAAGCTCTTATGCAGCAAGAGATCCTTCCAAATGAGAACAACGATTCCGATATATCAGACAACAATGAAAGTTCCATAAAAACAGATGCAACACCATTTGTAGACTCTAATATTTCAACAACTGGAACGCCATCACAAAACGAAACTGAAACGAACGAAACTCATAAAAAGGAAGATGAGTAACTTGGTAAAACGAATTCTTTCAGGTACAATTTACGTTTTGGTATTCGTAGGCTGCATCCTCTTCGGAGCTAGCAGTTACTGCGTACTGTTTGCCATCGTCATGGCCCTAGCTCTCAACGAATGGAGTGAATTGATTACTGATAATGGTTTGGCCACGGTGAACGAACTCATCACGACTATTTCTGGCGTTTATCTCTTTTTAGCCTTCTTCTGTATTTGCATAGGATCTGTAGGTCACGTAATCTTTTTACCTTACCTTTTATCTATGCTTTTCATCTTCGTCAGCGAACTCTATCAGAAACGTCAACATCCCATTGCAAATTTGGCATATACTTTTGCCGGACAAATTTATATCGCCCTCCCATTTTCCCTGCTCAACCTATTGGCCATCCGTGAACCTGGAAATTATTCAGCAAAACTACCACTTGCAGTTTTCATTTTCCTCTGGCTTAACGACTCTGGTGCCTATTGCTTCGGCAGCATACTGAAAAAGAAATTTCCATACAAACTTTTTGAGCGCATTTCTCCTCACAAGACGTGGATAGGCAGTATTGGCGGCACAATCGTAGTATTGCTCACTGCTATTGTTTTCTCGACTTTTGATACAGACTTTACCTTTTGGTGGTGGTTAGGCCTCGGCTTAGTGGTAACCATATTCGCTACATGGGGTGATTTAGTAGAAAGCATGATAAAACGTGAATTGGGGCTCAAAGACAGTGGTAAATTTCTACCCGGCCATGGTGGTGTCCTTGACCGTTTTGACAGCGCGCTCTTAGCGATTCCTGCCAGTGTGATCTATGTTTATTCCACACTTGCATTATAATTTAACATCTTATTCTCCATTATTTAATCAGTACATGACCAAACAAACCAGAATGTACTGATTTTTCATTTTTGACTGAAAAGCAACTATAATACTGATCAGCTCTCTTTTCAAAAAATAGCACTTAAAACCAGTGAATTAAGATTTCTGCAAAAATATATTTGTTGCATTTTCAAAGAATGGCCTCCTTGTTTTTACGAATAGCCACATGTTTTTTACAAATACCAACTTCTGAGACACCTTAAAAAGGAGGATTCTCATGATTGATATTTAAGTTATATTCTAAATGCTTTTTGAACCGATCTGAGGTAAAAGACCCAATTATCACAACATAGCTAATCTGTTTTTATGGATTATGATTCTATAATCATAGCGAATTTTATTATCTGTTGTACTCCAAAATTTTCCACAGAACACTCCATATAGAACAGATCCTGAAAATAATGAATGAGATGTAGCACAACTACAGCTAGAGTTTTTGAACAATTATGCAAAAATTAAATGTTTGAATAGCCATGGCTAAAAAAAATCTCAACAAAGATGTTTCTCTAAAAGGGACACCATAATCTTCGCTGCACGAGCAGGAGCTCCCGAAGCACCCAATTTTTCTGTCATTTCACTATAGCCCTTCAATATTTCATTTCTATATTTGCCTCCTCTCACAATTCCATTCAAAAGATTTTCCATTCGCCTCGGATTAACTTGACCTCCTATTAATTCCGGTACAACTAAATATCCCACAATCAGATTCACCAACGAGATATAAGGTACATGGAGAAATTTTTTCTTCAAGAAGCGAAACAAAGGCCCTAATGGCGCATAGTAACACACCACTTGCGGCACATTGAAAAGAGCCGTTTCAAGCGTTGCGGTACCTGAGGTTACCAGAGCCGCCTCAGCATGTGACAGTATCTGATTCGTGCTGTCCTGCAAAATATGAAAATCAGGAGATTCATTGAGACCTCTCAAACCAGAGATATGTTTTTGATAAAATTCATTGGAAAGATCAGAAACACCTGCTACAAGAACTTGGTAACCTTTTTTTATAAAAGGCTCAGCCGCACTACACATCCGACACAGGTTATCCTTAACTTCTTGCCGCCTACTACCTGGAAGCAACGCAATGATGGGTTTATTAGAAAGTTGGTGACTTTTAGTAAATTGCTCAAAAGATTCCTTATATTTAGCTCTAAAATTCATAATTTCATCCACCGATGGATTTCCAACATAATGAATTGGGTAATGATGCTTTTCCGCATAAAATGGAACTTCAAAAGGCAGAATAGAAAACAGCTCAGTCACATTCTCCCTTATTTGCACCATACGATGCTCTTTCCATGCCCAAATTTTAGGCGAGATATAATAATAAACAGGGATATCCGTATTTTTGTGAACGAACTTAGCTATTGAAAGATTAAATCCGGGATAATCAACCAGAATAACAACATCTGGACGCCAACGTAATATAAAATGACGACATACTTTCATTGCATGTAAGATAGTCTGTATATGAAGGAGAACTGGAACAAAACCCATATAGGCAATGTTACGATAATGTCGTAAACGCGTACCACCCACCGCACTCATCTTGTCACCACCAAAAAAACAAAATTCAGCTTCTAAATCCTCCTTTTTTAACGCCCGCATTAGGTTGGAGGCATGTAAATCACCACTAGCCTCACCTACTATTAGAAAATATTTCATAATTCCCAATCGTTCAACGTTTCTTTCAAATCATAATCGGTTTCGTCAATGCGAATAGGCGTAATCGCAATATAATCACGTTCCAAAGCCCAGCTGTCTGTATCTTCTTCATCCGGTTCATCATTTACACATTCTCCTCCAAGCCAATAATAGTGGCCACCTTGCGGACTCTCACACGGCATATATTCTTCCTGCCAGCAGGAATATGCCATCCTACAAATTTTCACACCGGCAAATTCCTTCACCGCAGGAAAATTCACATTGAGGCAGGAACCGTATGGCAAACTTTTATCCAAAACATTTTGCGTAATACGCTGTACATAAGGACACAGGGCACTAAAATCAGCATCCAAATCATGATCCATTAAAGAAAATGCTATCGAAGGGATTCCATGCAAGACACCCTCTTTCACGGCACCTATTGTACCGGAATAGTGTATATTAACACTGGCATTACCTCCATGATTAATACCTCCCACAACAAGGTCTGGCTGACGCTGAAGCAACTGGTCAAGGGCCAATTTTACACAATCCGCAGGCGTACCACTGCACGCATAGATCGTTAGGCCGCTTCCCGCTTCCAATAATGTTTGCTTAATCGGCAAAACCGATGTCAAACTACACCCCGACCCAGAACGGGGACGATCAGGAGCCACAATAAACAAATCCGCCTTTGAACTCAGCATTTCTATCAATGCCTGCAATCCTTTGGCCTCTACGCCATCATCATTGGAAATTAATAACAGGGGTCTCATCATTTAATATTATTCCGTAACAACGCAAAAGTACTAATAATTATTTGAGTTCAGAACAAGAATCAACCAAAAACCTTCATATAAAGGGGAATTAGTCTATAATTACTTTAAGGGTTTCATGACTAATAATTAAAAAAGCATAACGAGATAAAACTTTCAGTTCTTATCAATTAACACTCTATGTTAAAAAATCTTCTTACTCCTAATTTATTATTATTTAATAACCATAAAATAAACAATAAACACACAAATGCGATTTATAATGGGGCATCTGCTATCTTCAAGTGTACTACTTTCATTTCTTTATATATTCAAATTTTTCAATTGCTTCACAAGATACGACGACTCTCGAAGGAAGCAAATTAAAAAACTTCGTTTTTCATTTTTCTCTTCTCTTGATTTGCACTATCTTTGCAATGCATTTGATATATCTATCGAATATGGGCAAAATCATAGCATTAGCAAACCAAAAAGGCGGCGTTGGAAAAACCACCACAGCCATCAATCTGGCAGCCTCTCTTGCCACCTTAGAAAAGAAAATTCTGTTGATAGACGCAGACCCTCAGGCCAATTCGTCCTCTGGCGTTGGTGTGGATATCAATAAGATAGAAACCTCTATTTATGAGTGCATAGTCAATAATGTGGACTCTCACGAAGCCATTTACACTACAGACATCGACGGTATGGACATCATTCCATCCCACATTGACCTCGTAGGAGCCGAAATAGAAATGCTCAATTTGGACAGCCGTGAAAAGATACTGAAACGTATTATAGACCCATTGAAAAACGAATATGACTACATTCTTATCGACTGTTCTCCTTCTTTAGGCCTCATTACAGTCAACTCTCTTACGGCTGCAGACTCTGTAATAATTCCGGTTCAGTGTGAATACTTTGCGCTCGAAGGCATCAGTAAACTCCTCAACACCATTCGCATCATCAAGAAAAAGCTTAATCCGGACTTGCAAATCGAAGGTTTTCTACTCACAATGTACGACAGCCGTTTGCGACTCGCAAACCAAATTTATGACGAAGTGAAACGCCATTTCCAAGAGCTCGTTTTCAAAACCGTTATCATGCGCAATGTTAAACTGAGTGAAGCTCCCAGCCACGGCATGCCTATTATCCTTTATGACGCTGAATCCAAAGGCGCCATCAACTATCTGGCTCTAGCCAAAGAACTTATCAAGAAGAACGAAAAATAATGGCTGTACATAAAAAATATAACGTCCTCGGAAGAGGCTTAGATGCCCTTATCTCCAATGAAGAGGTAACCACACAAGGTTCCTCATCAATCAACGAAATTTCTATCGACCGAATTTTTACAAATCCCAATCAGCCTCGCCGAGAAATTGAAGAGGAATCCTTGCAGGAATTGTCAAATTCAATCTCTCAAATTGGAATCATCCAGCCGATTACATTGCGCCAAATGGACAACGGCGCTTATCAAATCATTGCTGGAGAACGCCGCTGGCGCGCTTCCAAATTGGCTGGTCTCCACTCCATTCCTGCATACGTGCGCACCGCAAGCGACGAAAACATGATGCAAATGGCTCTCGTTGAAAACATTCAACGAGAAGATCTAAATGCTATAGAAATAGCATTGGCATACAATAACCTCATGGAGGCATCTCAACTTACTCAGGAACAATTATCCGAAAAGGTTGGCAAAAAACGTACCACTGTAGCCAATTACCTTCGCTTGCTCAAATTGCCTGCCGACGTCCAAATTGCACTACGTAACAAAAACATTGACCAAGGACACGCTCGTGCTTTGCTTGGATTGCAAAGCCCATCCATGCAACTAAAACTTTTTAAGGAAATAAAGAAAAACAACTACTCTGTACGCAAAGTGGAAGAAATGGTCCAAGCCATCAACAACGGAAACGCAATCACTAGTGGGCACCATACCATTAAACCCTCTCGAAAATTACCCGAAGAATATTCAGCCCTTAAAGAACATTTGTCTACTTTCTTCAAATCCAAAGTCCAAATGACCTTATCACCTGATGGCAAGGGTCGCATCACGATTCCTTTCAGTTCGCAGGACCAACTTGATAAACTAATACAGATGTTCGATAAGATGAAAGAATGAGCGTAAGTAAACTATCTGTTCGTTTTTTACTCATTTTTCTCGTAGGGTTTTTATTCTCCACGAATAATTTGTATGCACATATATTTACAACCATACGACAGGCCTCGTTTGCTGATATTAGCACAAATACCTTCAGTGACAGTCTGTTTAAAAAAAAATTAGAACAAATCAATGAAGCCAAATCGGTAGATTCCCTTTCAAATTCAAGTACACGGGCCGACTCAACATCAACGAAATCTCCATTAAAAGTCAAAACACAGTTTGTACCTGATCCACAACGCGCACTGTGGCTTTCTCTCATACTTCCTGGCGCTGGACAAATTTACAATCGCAAATACTGGAAACTACCCATTATCTATGGCGGTTTCATCGGCTGCACTTACGCCTTACTTTGGAACCAGCAGATGTATAAAGACTATTCACAGGCTTACATTGACATCATGGACGACAACCCCAACACTGCCAGCTATCTTAAAATGCTTCCTCTTGGCTACGACATTTCTGGACGTGAAGAACAATTCAAAACCATTTTCAAGCATAAGAAAGACTTTTATCGCAAAAACCGTGATTTAAGTATTTTTGCCTTCATAGGCGTCTACCTTATTTCCGTTGTCGACGCCTATATCGATGCTCAACTTTCCACTTTCGACATCAGCAAAGATCTCAGTTTACATTTCGAACCTACTATATTTCAACAAAACAATTTTTCACACGCATCCAACGCCGTTGGATTGCAGTGTAATTTTTCATTTAAGTAATCCTTTTAGAATTATGAAAATTTTTAAAATACTATTCATTACCATTTTTCTCGGCTTAACACCTGCAATGGCACAAAAAGACACTACAGTTCAAAAAGTTGATGACGAAGAAATTAATCTTCCTGAGGGTATGCAAGAGAACACCGATTCCCTCATCAACGCTTGGAATATGAGTAAATTTTTTCAACTTGACACAACTTCGCAGTTGGCTGACATTAACCCCTATTTCGAAAAAGCCGTTTATATCGATCGCTTGAAGAGAATTCCCTGTATCATGGAGCTCACCTACAACAACATCGTACAAAAATATATCGACCAATATACAGGTCGTTTACGCCACTCTGTATCTTACATGCTGGGCGCCTCAAATTTTTATGTACCTATCATGGAAGAGGCTCTCTCCTTCTATCATATGCCTTTAGAACTGAAATACCTCCCCGTCATCGAGTCGGCTTTCAATCCAAAAGCACGTAGTCATGCCGGTGCAACAGGACTGTGGCAATTTATGACTACCACAGGCAAACGTTACGGGCTCGAAGTAAACAGCCTTGTTGATGAACGATGCGACCCCATTAAGGCTTCTTACGCCGCGGCCCGCTACATGAAAGATTTATACGATATTTTTGGTGATTGGACCCTCGTCATTGCAGCCTACAACTGCGGTCCCAACAATATTAATAAAGCTATCCACCGCTCTGGCGGCGAACGTGATTATTGGAAAATTTATCCTTTCCTGCCACGCGAAACCCGCGGTTACGTGCCAGCATTCATTGCAGCAAACTACGTCATGAATTTCTATAATGACCACAACATTTTACCTATGCACGTCAGCATTCCTACCAGCACCGACACTATCATTATCAACCACGACGTTACGCTCGACCATATTGCTCAAATTTGCAACATCGACAATAATGAGCTGCGTGCACTCAATCCACAATATACTACATCCCTTATACCTGGTTACAAAATGAAATGCACCTTGCGCCTGCCTCAAAAGCAGTTGCTCACATTTATCGACTTACAAGACTCCATTTTCAAAGCCAACGACGCATCACAAACTCAAGTTACAGAAGACATCCAAGCTGTTAACCAATCCGAAACAATTGTTAAACCCCATTCTTACAACACACACAACTACAGCAGCGGACGTTCCTCTCGTCATCGTCGCAACTCACACAATCACAGCATCACTATCAACAACGGACAAACTTTATCTGAAATAGCCGAGAAGCACCATACAACCGTATCAAAATTACGCAAACTCAACAAAATCGACGGCAGCAGCATTCGAGCTGGAAAGAAAATTCGAGTAAAGTAAACCAGCTGAATACCGAACAATTTCCATATACATTTTCAACAAAACAGAAAGGAGAGTAGATGATGAACTCACTAGAAGAGCAAGAAAAACAGGAAGAACAGATGATTTATGATGCATTTCGCAAATTACTGGACACTTATTTGGCTTCTAACCACCGCAAAAAAATTGACATCATTACCCGAGCCTTCAATTTTGCAAAACAAGCTCACAAGGGCGTACGCCGCCTATCTGGAGAACCTTATATTATGCACCCAATCGCCGTGGCTCAAATTGTATGTGGTGAAATCGGCATGGGTTCCACTTCCATCTGTGCCGCTTTACTCCATGACGTAGAAGAAGATACGGATTATACCTATGAAGATATACGCAACCTTTTTGGAGAAAAAATAGCCAATATCGTTGAGGGTCTCACAAAAATCTCAGGTGGAATCTTCGGTGACCGCGCCTCCCTTCAGGCCGAAACTTTCAAGAAACTTCTACTTACCATGAGCGATGACATCCGCGTTATCCTCATCAAAATCTCAGACCGGCTTCATAACATGCGTACTCTCAGCAGCATGCTCCCAAGTAAACAATATAAAATCGCCGGCGAAACCCTATACATCTATGCACCTCTAGCCGATCGATTAGGTCTCAATAAAATTAAAACTGAATTAGAGAATCTCAGTTTCCAATACGAACACCCAGATAACTTCAAGACCATTACCGATCAGCTCGAGTCTACACAGTCTGAACGCGATGCAATTTTTCAAAACTTTGCTCCCCCCATTCGCAAGGCACTTGACAAAATGCCCATCGACTATCAAATCGTGTCTCGCATCAAAAGTCCATACTCCATTTGGACCAAAATGCAAAATAAACATATTTCGTTCGATGAAATTTTTGACATTTTGGCAATCCGCATTATTTTTACTCCTCATAAGGAAGAAGATGAAATTAACGATTGTTTTAATATCTACGTTGCACTGACCCACGTTTACAAATCCCATCCAGACCGATTCCGTGACTGGGTAAACCATCCCAAAGCCAATGGATATCAAGCTCTACATGTCACCCTCATGAGTAATGAAGGCGAATGGATAGAAGTTCAAGTGCGTTCCAAACGTATGGACGACATTGATGAACAGGGAGTTGCTGCACACTGGAAATATAAAATTAACGACCCTAATACCATTCAAGAGGAGTCCGACGATAAAATGGACGGCTGGCTCCATACCATTAAAGAAATTCTCGATGATCCACAACCCGATACGCTTGATCTCCTCGACACTATCAAACTTAACCTCTTTGCCTCTGAAATTATTGTCTTTACACCAAAAGGAGAAATAAAATCCATGCCAGCCAACGCCACAGCACTTGATTTTGCTTTCAGCATACACTCATTCCTCGGCACTCACTGCATTGGAGCGAAAGTAAATCATAAACTGGAACCTCTTATGCATCATCTTAAGAGTGGCGACCAAATTGAAATTCTTACTTCCCGTTCACAACAAGTCAAACATGAATGGCTCAAATACGTTACTACGGCTAAGGCCAAAAGCAAAATACAAGCCTGCCTACGTAAGATGGACCGCGACACAGAACGAGAAGGTAAAAACATACTCAGAGATTTTCTAGAAAATAAAGATTTTGAAGTCAACAGCGACATCATCAATAAACTTCTAGTTTTCCACCATTTCAATTCCAAAGAAGACTTTCTCCTCGCAGTGGGCGAAAAAAAGTTGGAATTCACAGACGCCGATATTGACTATCTGCATGGCAAAAACCCTGGTGGTGGGTGGCGGAAATATATTCCATTCATCAGCTCAAAAAAGGAAACCCCTACAGATAATTCTGACATTATCACGTTTATTCAGAACATCGATCGCAAAAAAGTACTTACACTCACCGACTCAAACATTGACAAATGCATCATTTCCGAATGCTGTCACCCTATTCCAGGTGATGACGCCCTAGCATTTATCAACACAGAAGAAAACAAACTCTACATACATAAACGCAATTGCAATAAAGCTCTCAAACTTAAAAGCAATTTCGGAAACAATATTGTAGCAGTAGCGTGGAACATCCACATGCACCTATTTGAAACCACCATAAATATCAGTGGCATTGATGAGAATGGTATGCTCCTCAAAATTGCAGAAGTACTCTACGAACAAGCACACGTAAATGTTCTCAGTCTCAATATCGGAAGCAACAACGGTATTTTCGAAGCAAAACTCACAATTAAAATTCACAATACAGAAGAAGTACGCAAAATCTGCCTATCCCTAAAGAAAATCGATAAGATTTTAAAAGCTGTACGTTTCGATTAAAATTCTCCACTACTACTTCTTTTCTGCATCATAAATTTCTTTTTGAATTATTCACATGCACTATACCTTGAGAGGAAATTAGCAGCATACTTTTTAAATCTTGTCATGCTCTATAAACTCTTTTCCTTTTTTTCTAAAAAAAGAAAAGTTTACGCTACCATAAGCCCTATGCTCTATAAAATTAGGATAAGTTGAAAAGTTGTGATCCTTACCGTGCTCCAGCACAAAAATTCCGCCCTCACTTAGCAGATCGTCCTTCATAACGCGCTCTGGTAGTTCTGCCAGTACATCCAACGCATAAGGGGGATCCGCAAAAATGATATCAAAATGTTCCTTGCTCCGATCTAGAAACCTCAAAGCATCCATACGCAGCAATCTTGAATGATCTGCTTGTAACATTTTCATCACATCCCGAATAAATGCAAAGTGACGCGAATCCTTCTCAACGGAAACGACTTCCACACATCCGCGTGACAGAAACTCAACCGAAATACTACCCGTACCTGCAAAGAGATCTAATACCCTACTATTCTCGAAATCCACATACGCCCGCAGTATATTAAACAGATTTTCTTTTGCAAAATCTGTTGTAGGTCTTGCCTTAAAATTCGACGGTATATTAAAATGTCTACCCTTATATTTTCCCGTAATCACCCTCATCACATTCACAATTAAAAAGCACGCAGCAACAAGATAATCAAATCAAACGACAACGTATTCTGCAACGTCGCCACATGAGCATTAAATTCCTCCACAGCATCGATTATGGCAACATGAAACACATAAGGACTCAGTGCTCTCTGTAATTTTTCAACCAAACTTGTCTCTCCCTTTAGAAAAAGCTCGTCAGTTTCAATATTAAAATCCCAGGACTTCACTGTACGCAACAAGTAGTATGCGGCGTCGTTTTCATGATGTAGGACATAACTATTATATAATCCCAATTTTCCTTTTCTAAAGCCCATTACACTCATCCGGCCATCTGTCAGATTCGCAAACATTCGTCCTTGTCTTAAAGACACAGGACTGCACTGGGCAAAGTGCAGTAATAATGGTGTTTCGGCACTCTGTACAAACAAATTTTGAAAAGACTCCTCCAGCGTGTGATAAACATCCTTGTCAATCGAAAACAGTAACACAGCATTCAGGTGAGGCAAAGTGTCATAACACACACGACGCCATTTTCGTTTTTCTGGTAAATTAAAAAAATAGAAACTTTCCGCATCATCCTCATCAAAATCGTTCAGCGGCACTAAAGTGGCAGGTCCTTCCACTAAAACCCGGACATAACTAAAATCACCTTTCGTTAATGTCACTCGTCTAATAGCCTCATGTATATTTGCATTAAGTGAAATATTAGGTTGCAGCTTATAAACCACATAATTCAATGTTTGCGGTTTAAGATGGTCATAACGCGCAAAAATAAATTCCTTTTGGCTGATACGGATATAAAGGGTATTGCTGCTACTGTCTAACTTCATTACAAAAAATTCAAACGCAGACAAAGATAAAAAAAATTAATGACATCCATTACCTTAATTACGCTATTTCCAACTATAAATTCTCAAACACTTCAGCTCAAAAGTGGGCCCAGTCGTAAAAACCTTTACCTAGGAGCTATACTTCTTTAGTGCAAAAATGCCATTTTCTATTAAAAAGAAAAAGGCATTTATAGGTTTAAGACAGAAATTACTGGAACGAAGCACCCACAATATCAAGCAATTCAGAAGTAATAGCAGCCTGACGTGATTTATTATACATCAAATTCAATTCATTAAGAAGCTCGTCTGCATTGTCAGTAGCTATCTGCATGGCCACTACACGGGCAGCATGCTCACTGGCCAAACTATCCAAAATGGCTGTATAAATTTTTAAATGCAGCACCTTCGGTATCAATTCACTCACTATCTCTTCCTGAGAGGGCTCTATAATATAATCAAGTGATTTCATACTACCCGAGTTTATCTTCTTCATCGCGTTTAAATCAACTGGCAGAAAAACTTCTTTTGTTAAAATTTGAGTAGAAGTATTTTTAAAATGATTATAAATAAGAACCACTTTATCAATTTCTTTATTTGCAAAGCGTGACATCAAATTAGAAGCTATCTGAGAAGCTGCCACATAATTCGGATTATCCAACAGAGAAGAATGATTTGACTCAAAAGGGAAACCAAGTTTCCTTACTTTTTCACCTACTTTTACGCCAACAGGAATGAGATCAATCTGAGAAATCCCCTGTTGGTTTAATTCTTCCATAACCTTTGTCATTTTCTTGATAACATTGGCATTAAAAGCTCCGCAAAGACTGGAATTGGAAGAAATCGTTATGATAACAGCGTGCTCAACTTTTCGCTGTTCTGTATATGGTGAAGAAACAACGTCGTGCAACTCACTGACAAAGCGCGCCATCATTCCATTCAGTTGCTCATCATAGGGCAGCATGCTTGCAATGGCTACTTGAGCACGATGTAATTTGGATGATGCCACCAACTTCATAGCACTCGTAATTTTGCGGGTGCTGGTCACCGAGTTGATTCTGTTTTTTACTTCTTTCAGCGAAGCCATAAAATATTAGTTTTTAAATTGTGCTGAAATATCGGCAACAACCTTATCAATAGTATCAGAAACTTCAGGCGTAATTTTTCCAGCTTCCAATATATTTAGCACGGACTCTTTATAAGTAGTATGCATAATCTGCAAAAAAAGTTCCTGAAACTCATTCACTTTATCCAATGGTATATCACGCAAAAGTCCATGCGTACCGCAATAAAGAATTGCGACTTCTTCTCCTACCGGCATCGGATTATACTGTGGTTGCACAAGTAAACGGGTATTTTTGCGTCCTTTATCAAGCGTCATTGACGTAACCGGATCCATATCTGAGGAAAATTTTGAAAACGCTTCAAGTTCACGATACTGAGCTTGATCAATTTTCATTGTACCTGCTATTTTCTTCATGCTCTTAATTTGCGCAGAACCACCCACACGAGATACAGAGATACCGACATCGATAGCAGGACGAAAACCTTCATTAAAAAGATTGGTATCCAAATAAATTTGACCATCAGTAATCGAAATAACATTTGTTGGAATGTATGCAGAAACATCACCAGCCTGAGTCTCTATAAGAGGAAGAGCCGTTAGAGAACCACCACCTTTAACTTTTCCAACCATACATGCTGGCAAGTCATTCATTTTTTCGGCCACCTCAGTTTGTGCAATAATTTTAGCCGCACGTTCCAAAAGACGAGAGTGCAAATAAAAAACATCTCCGGGATAGGCCTCGCGGCCAGAAGGACGACGAAGAATAAGAGATATTTCACGATATGCAACAGCCTGTTTTGACAAGTCATCATAAACAACCAAGGCATGATAACCTCGATCACGAAAATACTCTCCAATGGCAGCACCTGCAAAAGGTGCATAATATTGCAAAGACGCTGGGACAGCAGCTGTGGCAGAAACAACAATTGTATATTTCATAGCGCCATGCTCTTTCAATGTATTTACAAGTCCAGCAACAGTAGAAGCTTTTTGGCCTATAGCAACATAAATACAATATACTGGATTACCCTGATCATAATTACTTTTTTGATTAATGATCGTATCAATGGCAATAGCCGACTTTCCCGTCTGGCGATCACCAATAATCAGTTCGCGCTGGCCACGCCCGATAGGAATCATGGCATCGATAGCCTTAAGTCCCGTTTGAAGCGGTTCATTAACCGGTTGGCGATAAATTACACCAGGAGCTTTACGATCCAATGGCATTTCAAACTTTTCGCCTTTAATGGGAGTTCCACCGTCAATGGCTTCGCCCAAAGGATTAATAACACGCCCTATCATTTCATCACTGACATCAATAGAAGCAATACGGCCCGTACGTTTCACGGTTTGACCCTCTTTTATACCTTCTGTAGAGCCCAGCAAAACAACACCCACATTATCCTCTTCAAGATTCATGACAACGGCCATCGTTCCGTTTTCAAATTCAAGCAACTCATTTTCTGTTGCGTTTCGCAAACCATAAAGACGAGCAACTCCATCACTAACTTGAAGTACTTTTCCAACTTCCTCAAATTGAACTTCAGTATTAATATCTTTAAGTTCATTAAAAAGAATGTCGGACACTTCGCTCGGTTTAATTTTATTTGGCATATACTATTTTCTTACTTATTTTAGAGTTAAAAAACTGTTATCGTTTAAGAGTTTCTTTTTGATAAGTTTGAGCCTATTGCGAATACTTGCATCAAAACAGAATGTATCATACTCCATGATAAACCCACCAATAATGGAAGGATCAACCTCAACAACAAATTCAACTTCATTCTTTGTTTTCTCTTTTACCAGATTCTTTAATCGCTCCAACGTCTCAAAAGACAGCTGAACGGGTATCGTCAGATGGCTATGAATAAGATGACGTTCCTTCCTATAGAAAACAACATAAGAGTGAGCCATAAACTGAATCATGGCAATACGACGATTTTTTAGAACAAGCCAAAAAAACTTTTTAAGGCTCTCACTCGACGTTTCACCAGCAGACAAATTAAGGATGTCAAACTTCTTCTCATCGTCAACAACAGGATTTTCCAATGCAGCGCGTAACATGGGTAAATTCACAAAAGATTCGCCTAAAACAGACATACCGCGATAAACCTCTTCTGTATCGCCATTATCTGTTGCAAACTTTAGTAATGCCTTAGCATAACGTGCAGAAATAATTCCTATATCCATAATTCTTGTTATTTGGAAACAGTCAGATCATCCAGCAAATGGCCTATCCAATCTACTTGCTGCTCATCCTGTTGCAGGTTCTTTGAAATAACCTGACCCGCAATTTTTATGGAAAGATTTGCTACCTCTTCACGGTTCTCACGCAAAGATTTTTCACGCTCGGCAATAATTTGCTGCCGGGCATCATCAATGATTCTGTTGCTTTCAGCTACGGCCTTATCTTTTGCCTCTCGGATAATTTTGTCACGTGTAGCAGCGGCATCTTTCATTATTTGAGATTGCTTTTGGTGTGCATTCTTTAGTATCGATTCACTTTCGGCCTTAACATTGGCAAGTTTCTCATTCGCCTCTCGGGCACTCATAAGCGACTCATCAATGTATTTTTTTCGTTCATCCACCATCCTTATAATGACAGGAAAACCAAATTTGACCAAAATGACAAATACGACAAGGAATGCTATCAGCATCCAAAACAATAAGCCAAAATCCGGAGTTAAAAATGACGGCATAAATAATTAACTCTAAAGAAGACAAACAACCAAGGCAAAGAATGCGACACCTTCAACCAACGCTGCAATAATAATCATATTAATACGAATATTACTAGCCATTTCCGGCTGGCGAGCAATAGCCTCCATAGCGTGTCCGCCAATATTTCCAATACCAATACCTGCGCCGATACTAGCTAAACCTGCACCAACTCCTGCGCCTAACTTGGCAAGACCCACAGCTGCTGCTTGCAACAATACTAATGATAACATAATGCTAATTTTAATGTTTATAATTTATTATTTTATAATTTCTGTTTGAGGTTTTTCTTCCTCCTGATGAGCCAATCCAATAAAGACAGAACTCAATATCGTAAATACAAAAGCCTGTAGAAATGCCACCAACACTTCCAATAAATCCATAAAAATCATCAGCACGACACTGATAGGAGAAATAGTAGCACCTTTAACAATGCTCAGCTGAAAAGTTGTAAAAATCACACATGATAGTGAAATTGCCACTGCATGACCTCCAAAAATATTTGCAAAAAGTCGAATCATCAAGGCAAATGGTTTCGTAAAAACGCCAAAAAATTCTATTACGGGTAAAAGTGGTACAGGCGCTTTCAACCACCAAGGAACATCCGGCCAAAAAATATCTTTCCAATAGGTTTTACTTCCAAACACGTTAACTAATAACATTGTGCACATTGCCAAGAAAAACGTAATGGCTATATTTCCAGTCAGGTTAGCACCTCCAGGAAAGATAGGAATCAATCCCAATATATTACAAAGGAAAACAAAGAAAAAAACCGTCAGCAAATAGGGCGCAAAAAATTTATAATGTTTTTCGTCAATTGTTTCTTTGATAACATCATTGTAAACAAACATCACAAACATTTCCATAAAACCAACAAATCCTTTCGGCGCTTCATCTTCCGGTTTTTTATGCTTATACCAATGAGCACAATATAGAAAAATTATAATCAACAAGATAACAACAACCCACAATTGCAAAACATCCTTGGTTATTGAGATGTCTAACACTCGTTGCTCCACACCTGAAGCATTTTTTTCACAAATTTTGCCGTCCTTATTAATAAATAAGTCATCATGAGCACAGTTTTCTGCTTCCTCAAATTTGGAAGACATAAAGACATGCCACCCTGATGAACTTTTGACTATAATGGGCAAAGGTATGGAAATCGAATTTCCATGAATGGTTGTGATGTGCCATTCATGTGCATCATTCGTATGCTCCATCACCAATTCCTGTACGTTTATTTTATTGTTACCATCACCTTCACCCGCAATAGAATTGAGGGGAACCATTCCCATTAGAAAAATGAGACATAGCAACAGCAAATTATTTATCACTTTGGGTTTCATTGATTTTTTTTCAAAATACACAAATAAAATACTTTCACAAACCAACGTCAATAAAAAAAAGGCACAAAAGCTGAGCAAATAGACCTTAATATAATCTTTAAGTATTAGACCACCTAGTACAGCCAGAATTCCACTCAAAAGAAATCGTAACAACATCTGAATCATGTAATATCTTGCAACTGATTGTGCAGATTTTTTCAAAGCCTTTAAATAAAAAGGAAAGAAATTCATGTCATACGCACTCAATACGATGCATGCCACCGAAAAAGTAATAAAAAAATTACACTTATCAACAGGACATAAAATCAGCACAACAAGACTAATAGCCAAATAGCCCAGCACTATTGTAGACAGCATACTCAAGCTATATACATTGCGCATATGAGTAAATTTTTGATCCATTTTCATTTCTTTCAGACCTCTACACAAACAGACACATTATTGTTTTCCATTTCAATAAATCCCCCTAAAACATCAAGACTTACTTCTTCACCCCCTGATTTATAAATAACCTTGTCGGCTTTCAGACTTGAAATAATGGCAGCATGATGATCAAGTATTTCAAAACGCCCTGTCATTCCAGGTACGCTCAGAATTTCAGATTCTCCTTTAAACAGAATTCTTTCAGGGGAAACAATTGTTAGCTTCATATTTTTTTTCAACAAGTAATTATACTTTCGCAGTTTCCACAAGTTGGCGCCCCTTTTCAATGGCCTCTTCTATAGTTCCAACATTCAGAAATGCCTGTTCAGGCAAATCGTCCACCTCACCATCAAGAATCATATTAAAACCTTTAATACAATCCTCCAGAGAAACCATAACACCAGGAAGTCCAGTGAACTGAGAAGCTACAGTAAAGGGCTGACTCAAGAAACGCTGCACACGCCGCGCACGGTTAACTGTCAGTTTATCCTCATCAGACAATTCATCCATACCCAGAATCGCAATAATATCCTGAAGTTCATTATACTTCTGAAGGATTTGTTTCACGCGTTGCGCACAATCATAGTGTTCCTTACCTATAATTGAAGCATCCAATATACGTGAAGACGAAGCCAATGGATCTACAGCCGGATAAATACCCAGCTCGGTAATTTTACGGCTTAATACCGTCGTTGCATCTAAGTGAGAGAATGTCGTAGCCGGGGCAGGATCTGTCAAATCATCCGCAGGTACATAAACAGCCTGAATAGACGTTATAGAACCATTTTTCGTTGAGGTAATCCTTTCCTGCATGGCACCCATTTCGCTCGCCAAAGTTGGCTGATAGCCTACAGCAGAAGGCATACGCCCAAGCAAAGCAGAAACTTCGGAACCAGCCTGTGTAAAACGGAATATATTATCAATAAAGAATAGAATATCTGAAGATTTTCCATTTTTAGTACTCTGATCTCTAAATGTTTCTGCAACCGTCAGCCCCGAAAGAGCTACCGAGGCTCTTGCACCAGGTGGTTCATTCATCTGTCCATACACCAACGTGGCCTGACTTTTTACTAATTCATTATAATCAACCTTAGAGAGGTCCCAATGTCCTTGATCCATAGATTTTTTGAATTCCTCTCCATATTTAATAACGCCAGCGTCAATCATTTCACGCAACATATCATTACCTTCACGCGTTCGCTCACCTACACCTGCAATCACGGAATATCCATCATGGCCCTTGGCCACATTATTGATTAACTCCATAATCAGTACCGTCTTCCCTACTCCAGCACCACCGAACAAACCTACTTTTCCTCCTTTTACATAAGGTTCCAGCAAATCTATCACTTTAATACCCGTCGTCAGGACCTCCTGCGAAGTTTTCAAATCTTCGAACTTAGGTGGTTCATGATGAATAGGAGCAGCATCAACAAGATTAAAATCTGTCATGCCATCTATTGGTTCTCCAATAACATTAAGCAAACGACCCTTTACTTGGTCTCCTACAGGCATTTTAATAGGAGCTCCCGTCTGTTCCACATCAAGTCCACGTTGCAATCCGTCCGTACTGTCCATTGCCACTGTCCTTACAGTGTCTTCGCCTATGTGCTGTTCCACTTCCAATACCAAGGGTTTTCCATCTGTACGTTTCACCTCAATAGCATCATGAATTTTAGGAAGAACATCTTCCGCACTCTTTCCATTTGTGTCGAAATATACGTCCACAACGGGACCTATTACTTGAGAAATATGACCATTTACTTGCGGCATATATCAGTTATTTTTTATATTTTTCTTTATTAAATAGATAAAACATCCACTACTTTTATCAGCTCTGGACTGATTGGCTTTTTCTTACTAATAGCCTCCGAAAAAGGAACATAAACGATCTCGTCATTTTTAACACCTACCATTACATTGCGTTGCCCCTGCATAATAGCCTCAATAGCTCCAAGTCCAACTCTGCTGGCCAATATTCTATCACGTGCAGAAGGAGATCCGCCACGCTGTAAATGACCTAAAATAGAAACCCGTACATCATAATTCGGATATTCTTTTATTACACGATTAGCATAATACATAGCACCACATTTCGGACTTTCACTCACAATAACAATACAACTTCTCTTACTCTTGCGAATTCCTCTATCCATAAACTTTCGCAATTGGTCAATATCCGTACTATATTCAGGAATAATAGCGGCTTCAGCTCCAGCTGCAATTGCACTGTTTTGAGCCAAAAAGCCTGCATCGCGTCCCATAACTTCTACAAAAAATATCCGTTCGTGAGAATGAGCCGTATCGCGAATTTTATCCACACATTGCGTAATTGTATTCAATGTCGTATCATATCCAATAGTAGAATCTGTACCATACAAATCGTTATCAATAGTTCCGGGCAGCCCCACACAAGGCACATCATACATTTGCGCAAATTCGCAAGCACCAGTCAAAGAGCCATCCCCCCCAATAATAATTAAAGCATCAATACCATTTTTAACCAATTGATCATAGGCCTTTTTCTTTCCGGGCGTAGTTTCAAATTCCTTAGAACGAGCTGTACGCAATATAGTACCACCTGTTTGAATGATATTACTCACATCTTCAGTAGTAAAATCCTTAATTTCACCATTTATCAAGCCGTCGTAGCCACGATAAATACCTTTCACTTTAAAGCCGTTACAAATTGCACTGCGGGTCACAGCACGAATAGCAGCATTCATTCCAGGAGCATCTCCCCCAGACGTCAATACGCCAATACATTTAATTTTTGACGAATTCATTTTGCGTCGATTTTTATTTCGTCGGCAAAGTTACAAAAAATACCTCACAAATTTTTATAAACACATATAAAAAGATAAACTAAACCTCTTTAATAGGTATATCCTTATAGAATCTTTGTATTTTATAACTATTTATTAGCAACTCTATTTGTCGTTTTTAACGATTCATCATCTCATAATATTCATTTTTCAGATCATAATGAAAACCACAAATATAAGAAATCCGTTTTTGAAATTCAATCAGCACATATTTAATTCTGCAAATGGATTTGTGAAATAATGAAGCAATAGAAATTTAGGGGGAATAGATGATTGATTTTGAAAAAAGCATTAACCTTTGCTTCAGGGAAACAAATCAACTAGAGATGCTAGCCCAAGTGGTGTTGCCTTCAGAAATACAAACGAAAAATACCTTGTCGGAGTTGTGGCAGACATTAAGTTAGAAGATGTAATACAGATACTCAAACAAATAAAGGAGGATTTCCGAGAGGTGGTAAAGAAGTAACACTTGACCTTCCAGACTCCATATGCAGAGTTGTCTCTATCGCTTTCAAAAAAATGAGCGATAGACCGTCTCCATATACATAAGCTTGCCCCTGATATCCTACAGGAAATCCGTGTCCCTGATCATTGGGATGCCATACAACAAAATAATAATGAATGAAGTACTTTTCAAAAAATTCAAACTTTCAAAAGAGAGCTGCTTTTAAACATTGCTTTCACAAAGGTTTCAACTAATCAAAGAGTCTGAACGATATTTTTTTTTATTGCTGTCCGATAAAATAAGGAATAGCATACAAATAGTTCCCGAAGCACTTTTAAATAGTGCTTCGGGTTTGTTTTTTTGTATAACAAGCCCCCTCAATCAAAAAGTG